>Ga0256404_1006006_pt1 | contig 20631 bp, 18 predicted proteins | sample RumenRJG_01DNA_FD_185990 | JGI IMG/M metagenome (GOLD analysis project Ga0256404, IMG submission 185990) | Bovine rumen microbial communities from Lethbridge, Alberta, Canada - RJG_01 | ecosystem: Host-associated > Mammals > Digestive system > Stomach > Rumen | place: Canada: Alberta | collected...
CACTGAAGATGTGTGTGTCGTTCATGGGCAATGAAAGGATGATGCAGGACGCAGAGAGCAAGCAACGCATACTATCCAGTTCGCATCATGAACTGGATAACCTGACTTCGTATTTCTCGAAACTGAAGGATATCACACTGAGCGACGCTACTGAAATACCATTAGTGAAGTCAGACTTCTCTCTGCGTGAGCTGATAGAGGAATGTCGGGACAAGCAGAACATTCCCAATGGTAAGGAGGTGAAGATGAACATCGTGGCCGTGAAAGATGTGGAAGCATGGGCAGATCGAATGCATATAGGCAACATTATCTGCAATCTGCTGGAGAATGCCATCAAATACTCTGCAGAGGCGGTGACCATCAGGATAGACTACAGGATGCGCGAGGACGGGACGGTGCAAATCACCGTGGCAGACAATGGCATCGGTATTGAAAAGGCCGATCAGCGGTATGTGTTCGACAAGTTCTATCGTAGTGAGTCGTCAAAGGACAAGGCCATCCCTGGTATCGGGCTTGGACTGAGTTACGTAAAGTTGCTGGTGGAGGCACATGGTGGCAGTATCGGCCTTGACAGCACGGAGGGTGAGGGCACCACGTTTACAATTTTAATACCGCAGAGGGATGGAGAGGATTAGAATATTGCTCGTTGACGATGACTGCATGAACTCCGAACTGTTAAGGAAGTTCCTGGAGGTGGAAGGCTATGAAGTGGAGTATGCTGAGAATGGACGTGTGGGATGGGAAATGTACTCTGCCAGCCGCCCCGACTTGGTACTACTCGACATCAACATGCCACTAATGAACGGTTTTGAATTAGCACGAATGATACGTGAGCAAGACCGCGATGTGCTAATCTTCTTCCTTACCGACCGGACGGAAAAGGTCGACCGCCTAAAAGGGTTCAACCTGAAAGGTAACGACTACATACCCAAGCCGTTCTATCCCGAAGAACTCATCGCAAAGATTAAAGAACGATTCGAACACCGCCAACCCACACTTCCTTCACGTATCACCATCGGTCAGACTATCTTTGACAGCAATCTCTCAACGATTGAATATGCCGGAACGGTGCAGCATCTCTCTGCCCGCCAATCGGAGATTTTCGCCATCTTAGCCCAGCATATCGGCCAGACCGTAGAGCGTTCATATCTGTTGGAAAATGTTTGGGGGAACGACAGTTATGCCAACTCCCTCGCCCTCAACGTTCAGATAACCTATATCCGCAAGATGCTCGACCCTGACACTTCCATCTCCATCATCTCACTAAAGAAACGAGGGTATATCTTGGAGGTGAATAATGGGTGAGGTCGGCGCCGCATCATGGTCATCACCCAAGAAATCATCCGCTCAACAAGGTACAGAATCTAGCAGAATGGGAGGAAGTAGGGGAGAAACATCTATTGCCATAGCTCCATATTCTCCTATCTACTAGGGAAGGCCATTGCAGCGGTATAAATATAGAAATGGAGATTATATGTGCTATGAAATTAAACTCCAAGAAACTCCAGTATCGTTTCTTTATGGTTCACTACAGCATCCTTAAATCCACCTATACACATCATCAACTTTCCGTTCCTTGAAACCATCGGCTCACCATATTCCTCTACGACAATTGGGTATTCCTTCTGCCCTATTTCAACATATAGCCTATCCTTTACGAGTCTTGATACAAATGTGTATGCTTGAGGATTGCATCTATGAGCCACATGTTGGAATAGCGAGGTGTATGAGTTTATATATGAGGGGTACTTATCAATTATCACCACCTTAAAATCATCCCCATGTGCAGCCATCCCAAGCCCCAAGATCTCATTCAGATACAAATCCCCAAAAGAATAGCCAATTATCATCAATCGTTTATTCTCAATCACTTTTCTAGTCAAGTCCGACAAATACACATTATTGGGCGCAAACGTCATTTTTTCTGTTTTCCTCGAACCTGACACAATATATGGCTGCACATATTCTTCTTTTGCCTGATTAGATGGATTTTGCTGTCTACCCATCCTATTTTTACAAGCCGTTTGATAATCCTTGTTCTTTACCATGTCCCGAACGCTATACTCGAACGGGTATTCCTTTGCCTCGCTGAACAATATTTGACCATGAAGATGTGCTATTGTTGAAACTCCTCTTCTGTTCTCATAATAGCGTTTTGCCGAAAAACGGCTATAATCCTCTCCATCTTTGATTGGAGGAAATCCATCCTCATACTCGCTAAGGCTATTCTCAATTGTATTGTCATAATTCAGATTGAAGATATTTGATCTCCCTGACAATGATTCCCAAAAGTCTTGATACCATCGCTCCGTTGACATATCCTCATTGAAAGAAGCATCGTATTGATTAACAATACTCATTACAGTCTTTTGCAATCCATATGCAGCCCTGATGTAGTCATACGTCTGAATATTATTCAAAAACTCATCTGGCTGAATCAAAGTCCCGAACTCAGGCAATGCTGGCCACGACGTTAATTCTTTATGCCAACAGCTACTATATGAAATACCCATCTCAACGACATGCAATAAACTCTCAAAATTAATTTGTGGCGGAACATAGCGATTTATCTCTGGACGGCCTACTTGATTCAGTTTCCCAACAATATAATCATAGAGTTCACGCAATAGCGGTCTTTCACCACCATCCACCTTCTGGATGCTCAGTTTAAGCACCTCATCTGTAATATTCTTCACAGATGGAAATATGCCCTTATGGTCAAAGTCCAAAACAGCACCAGCCCCCACAATAATTGTTACTGCATCATTCATCTTTCTGTGTAGGTTTAAAAAAGCTCTTTCAACTGTGGCTCACAGAGAGTTCGATATATAATCCTTCTATCCTTGGTCATATTACTGTTGTTCTATAATTTGTGAGTACAAAGGTAGTGACTTTTAGCGAGAAAACATTTCTTTTTGTTATATGTTGGACTTACTTTAGACAAAATTTGCATTAATTACATACTAAACGATGCTATTTTCATTAAATTACATTAAGAAAGTGTGAAAATCATCTCCTTTTTGCTTTAGTAAGAAGAAAATTCCCTATCTTTGCAAGCAAAATAACTTGTATTTAATCAAAACAAGTGAATTGACTTGTATTTAAAACAAACAAGTCTATGCTCTTGTAGATAAAATATTGAAAATATGTATGCTGCAATATCTGCTGATGTGGTGTCGTCCACTTCTCTCTCTCGGGAGTCGATGATTGAACTCAACGAAAAGTTGAGAAAGTGCTTATATATTCTTGAAGAGCGTTATCAAGGTTTTTGGGGACGTATTGTTAGAGGCGACTCTATCGAATGTATCATGGACAGCCCAGAAGATGCATTTGAAGTGGCCCTAATTCTGAAAACGTGGGTTAAATCTTTTGAACCAAGCAATATTCAAAAAGACAAACGATTTAACAGGTACGGTCTTAGGATAGCAATAGGCATTGGTGAAATGAAGACAATTGACCGTGGTTTAGACATGATGGATGGTGATGCTATTTATCGTTCTGGACGTACTATGGATAAACTTGTAGGACGAGCAAAATATTCATTTGTAATATCAATGGCTGATAGTGAGCATGAGCAAGCTTTACAAGTTATATTAACATTAGTCAATCAACTATTGAACAATGCAACTGCTCGCAAGTGTGAAACCCTTTGTGAAAGGATTCTTTCATCAGACACAAGTAAAACAGCTGAAAAAATGGGTATCTCAGTCTCAGGGGTCAATCAAACATTAAAGGACCTTGGATGGAGTGCCATAGAACAGGCAATTATATATTATCGAAAAGTAACTTCAAGACTATGATTAATAATTTGTTTTTCAATCTTATTGTTGCTCACATTTTGGGCGATTTTTATCTGCAATGGGGTTCTTCTTGCAAGAACAAGGTTTTGTATTCTGTAAAGGGGAAGGATTTGTGGTTACATTCCTTGTTAATCGGAATACTCTCATGGGGTGCCATATGGGATTTAAGGGGATGGTGGCTTGCCGCTTGTATAATGGCACTCCATTTTTTGATTGACTGGTTTAAGTCGTGTATACAGGTAAAGTGGAATATTTTCAAGATAGAGAATCTTGAACATGCAAAATTAGTTGATGGCACCAACAAACGGCATGATTTGTGGGTGTTTTTAACCGATCAAATTCTACACATTGCTGTCATCGTAGTATTTGTTAATATTTGGCTGAGAGCAAATAATGATTGGCAGCAATTCGGATGGCTTCATGAGTTTGCGATTAATCACCCACTGCGTATGAATACCATCGTCGCTATGATGTTAGCTTTAAAACCAGCAAACATCTTGATATTACTTATTCTTGGAGCTTGTAAAGTAAGCATTACACCGACTGATAATGATGACCACGGTAATTTCCATTCAGGAGAGCTTATTGGATGGCTGGAGCGTGGCCTCATGTTGTTATTTGTTGTTATGTCTCAATACGAGGCTATAGGTTTCCTCATTGCCGCAAAGTCCATACTTCGGTTTAATGAAGCATCATCTGGCAGTGAAAAGTCTGAGTATGTATTGACAGGAACACTGCTTTCTTTGACAATTGCATTGTCATTAGGTATATTAATTCTAAAGTTGTAATTTCTTAAAAGAGGAGAATCTATTGTTTTACTTTATTCTTTTCAGAATAGTACAGAAATAGTAAATAATTGATGAGTCAAGGAGCATTATTTTATAAAGCAGACCTACATATTCATTCTTATGGAGTAGGGACTGGTTCGTATGATGTTACAGATATAACGAATACACCGCAAGCTATCGTTGACCTGGCAATCTCGAAAGGCTTGAAGGTAATAAGCATCACAGACCACAACCAGTGGCTTAATAGCATGGCAGCTGTTCAGTATGCCGTTGACAAGGATATTTTGGTGGTACCCGGTATAGAGGTGAGCACAACACAAGGGCATCTTCTGACCTATTTTGAGACGGTGGATTTGTTGCAACAATTCTATAGCTCATTGACTTTTAATGCAGATAAGTCCATTTGCAACCAAAGCATTGTAGAATGTCTTCAAAGAACAGGACAACTGGGTGGAATAGGAGTTCTAGCACATATAACACTAGACTCTGGCTTTGAGAAAACAATCGGTAGATTTGGACCGCACATGGAAGCTATCTTTCAGTGTCGCTGTCTAATGGGATTGGAAATCACCAGGAAAGAAGATGCTGGCTTATATACAGATGCTGATGATAGTACAGACCATAAGCATTTGCTTGAAGTTTGGCGAGGGGTTAATGACAACAAGTTGCACAGAGATTTTGCGAAACTTATGTCGTCTGACTCGCATGAGTTAGCTAAACTGGGAAATAATATCAATGGCAATAACAGGTTGACTCGAATCAAGATGGCCTCTTTGACATTCCGCTCTTTTAAGTTGGCTTTTTTGAGTAGCGAATCTCGTGTGAGGCTTGAAGATTATCTGCCTGAACAACGCCCCATTATTACTCATGTGAAGCTGGAAGGTGAATTGCTGGATGGCGTTGATATAGAGTTGAGCCCCAACCTTACTTGCATTATAGGAAGTAGAGGTGCAGGAAAGTCAACTTTATTAGAATCGATACGCGAAACCACGGGAGATGAGTCAAAGTCAAAACTGCGCGATTCTGATGTATGGCCCCAAACTGCTTTGATTGACTATATTGACGAGGCTGGTCAGCATTTGCAATTGCAAAGAGATAAGCATGGCTCGGTTGTTAACAGAACGGACCCCACACAGGGAATCACATCTATTCCGATTGAGAGCTATGGGCAGGGTGATACAGCTAATACTATTCAACATAGCGACGAGAATCCTCAGGTGATTATTGATTTTCTTGATTCGTTCCTCAGTTTAAGTGCACTCAAACAGCAGGATGACCTATTTGTCGAGCAATTGAGGAGTAATCAGAGCGAGATGAACAAGCTTAGGGTCAATCTCATAGCTCTACCTGCTGCTCAAAAGAATTTGGAAAATGAAAAAGCCAAACTGAAAAAGTTAGAGCAGACCAAGGCTGCGGACATAGTGAAATATCATAATGCCTTGATTCAAGAGCGGGAACTAAGAAAATCGCTAATCGGAGACTTAAAAGAACTTGTAAAAACTTACTCTGAAATATTGGCCAACAGGGATGTTTTTGATAAGGTAGCTGCCATAAGCGAGGAGAATATTGTGGTCGGTAAGGACTTCTTCGCCAATGTAAAAGCTATTGTTGATTCCTTTGCTGGGATAGTTGCAGCAAAGTCACAAGAGTTAAAAGAAGCGTTGAAACTTAAGGTTGACGAGTTAAATGTCCAATTGCAAGCGTGGAATTCTAAAGAGAAGGAAATACAAGATAAGATTGATGCCAAAAAGGAAGAGTTGACTAAACAAGGCATCCCGTTTGACTTGGGGCAGATAAACCAAATATCAAAGGATATTGTTGATTATGACAAAACGGTAAAGAAGCTTCTTGATGACCAAAAGAAATTGAAAGAATTGCAGGCTTCTAGAAAGAGCCTTATATCTGCTCGCATAGATAACAAAAAGGAGATTACACGCCAACACCTATTGTTTGCGGATAAGATTAATAGAGATCTGAGGAATTCAGTAGATGACTTTTTCATTACTGTTAAGTACCAAGAGAATCTGCATGCTCCAGATTTTGCTGATTGTCTTAAACAGATGATGGGTTGGAGGACTTCACAGGTTCCTAAGGCCAACATCATAGCCCAAAGCATAACGATCTTTGACTTTATAAAAGCAGTCTGTAACAATGATTATGCGCCATTGAGAGCAATTCAGTATGACGGTTCGCAACTCTTGAACGACGGAGATATTGCTGCTATTTTTCAGACTCTACGTCAGGATTTTCAATATGAAAGTCTGGAGTGTTTAAGATTCGATGATTTACCCCAGATTATTGTCACAAAATATGTAGATACTGGAGGAGTAAGGAAACCTATTATTAGGCGCATATCCCATCTTTCATTGGGGCAACAACAGTCTGTTTTGCTAGGTATTTTACTTCTTTCAGATTCAACAAAACCATTATTGATAGATCAACCAGAAGATAATCTTGATAGCGAGTTTATTTATAAGACAATAGTAAAGACTCTCCGAAAGATAAAGGAGCAACGGCAGGTTATTATTGTTACACATAATCCTAATATTGCTGTGCTTGGAGATGCAGAGCTGATAATTCCGTTAAAAAGCACAAATAACAAAGCTATGATTATTTCCTCTGGGTCTATTGACAATTCTGACACAGTAGAACTTTGCTGTCAAATATTGGAAGGAGGCGAGTCTGCATTTAAACAAAGACAGGAGATATATGGATTTTAATGTGGCAATATTTCTTAATTCAATCTAAAAAGACTACTTATGCGGTCAACTAATAAAAGTTAAAAACGTTAAATCTTCATCTTTTTCGTCATCTCCATAATCATCGACAACACTTTTCTACCGTTTAGAATAAAATCGACTGAAATACAGTTGGTTGCAAATTCTATGGTTGTAGCAGTTTGACCTCCGTTACCATTGGTAACTCCGTGACGAGTATTGGAAGTTCTGCGTTTGAATATTGCACCAGTCTGACGGCTATTTATTGCCATATAGAAGAACCGTTAATGGTAGAGTCATCTGTTTTTAAGGATGTTCCTAAACGTCCCTGCACGCTTCATGTACCTATCGGAAGCATGGTGAAATACCAAGCAGCGGATGTATGGAAAGATTTCCTGAATATCGTTGAAGACTTGCCGACGGGCATCGTTTCAATTGATCATTCACAATCGACAATTGATAATGACGTTTGGTTTACGCTCAACGGCGTGCGGCTCAACGGCAAACCGACAATCCCGGGCATCTACATCGTTAACGGGCTCAAAGTCGTGATTAAGTGAGTGCAATGCGAAAATTTATTTTCAGCTTTGCCGAGCGTGAACGACTTCGATGAAATCAAACGAGTCGTGGTGAAATAACCCAGTCACTTGAAATCGAATATAAAAATGGAGGCACTTCATCCCGAAGGTGCCTCCATTTGGTTATTAATTTTAGTTCCGTCGGCATGCGAGATAATCAATATTAGTCGCCTGTGGCGAGAATTGTAAATCGCCACCTATGGGGAAAGGCAAATCTTTCAAATCTGTAATCAAACAAATCTGTTGGTTTGGAGTAAGCGGTCATGGAATCAATAAAAAAAAGTGGCGAAAACCACCGCCCGATTGTAAAAAACGGAAAATAGTTTGTTTGTTCAGGAATAAATTCCTACCTTTGCAGCCGCAGAACAAGAAAGGCTGCACAGACGAAGGAAGGTTGGCAGAGTGATCGATCGCGCTGGACTCGAAATCCGGTATACTCTTTTAGGGTATCGGGGGTTTGAATCCCTCACCTTCCGCAACAAGGTAATAGGAGAGTGGCGTCAGGCTGCTCTCTTTTTTCTTCGCCATGTTGATGCAATAATATCGCGGATTGTTCGTTATTATTGCGTGCTACGATACAGATTTGTTATCATATTGTCGTTAATGATGTTGTTTGTGCAAAGTGCTTTTGCGCAATACGACCCGAACTTCAGTCACTATTTTGACATGGAGCCTTCGTATAATCCCGCTTCGGTGGGCAAGGAGGCGAAAATCAATGTGACGGCTGCCTATGCGTTGAATTTTGCGGGTTTTGAGAACAATCCCCGCACGATGTATTTCGGAGCCGACATCCCATTCTATGCGATGAAATCGTATCACGGCGTGGGTGGTCAGTTTATGAACGACCAGATTGGCGCGTTCAAGCATCAGCGACTGACGGTGCAATATGCCAATAAGCAGCGCCTTTTTGGCGGTACGTTGGGCATCGGTATTCAGGCAGGGCTCCTGTTGGAGACGTTCGACGGCAGTAAGATTGACGTGGTAGATACGGATGACCCGGTGTTCACGTCCGGCAAGCTTGACGGCAATGCAGTTGACCTCGGCGCCGGTCTCTATTATATGCGCGGCAGATGGTATGTCGGTGCGTCGGTATTGCATATCACAGCCCCGCTGATTCAGTTGGGTGAGCGGAATGAGTTGCAGGTGGATAGGACATATTATTTGACGGGTGGATACAATATTAAGCTGAGAAATCCGTTTCTTACAATACATCCGTCCGCTTTGTTGCGCACCGACGGTTCGAATTTCCGGGCAGACGTGACCGCCCGCTTGGTCTATACCCACGAGAAGCGTTTCATGTATGCCGGCGTGAGTTACAGTCCGACCAATTCGGTGACAGCGATGATTGGCGGTTCGCTGTATGGAGTGAATCTCGGTTACAGCTATGAGATGTACACGGGTGGAATCAGTCTCGGACACGGTTCACACGAGCTGGTCGTCAGCTATAAGGTTGACATCAACCTGGTGAAAAAGGGCAGGAACCTTCACAAAAGTGTACGAATACTTTGAAGATTAAAGATTGAAGAATAAAGATATGAAAAAGAGAACGATTTTAATGGCTCTAAGTCTTGTTTCAGTCATTGTGTTGACAGGCTGCTTCGGCGGCAGGGCTGCATCGTCGTCAGGTCGTGGCGGCGAGGTGGTCGGTGTCGGCGGCGGGAAAGCCTTTTCCGAACCCTCTCCCTATGGTATGATTATGGTGAAGAGAGGCAGCTTGAAGATGGGTGTCGAGAAGCAGGATACCCTTTGGGGCAAGCAGACGCCGGTGAAAGAAATCTCCGTAGATGGATTCTGGATGGATGATACGGAGGTGACCAATTCGAAGTACAAGCAGTTTGTCTATTGGGTGCGCGACTCTATCCTCCGCGAGCGCTTGGCTGACCCGGCTTATGGCGGTGACGAAACCTATAAGATTACGGAAGACAAGAACGGTGACCCTATCAAGCCATATCTGAACTGGAAGAAGCCACTGCCCCGCAAACCCAACGAGGACGAGCAGCGTGCATTTGAAAGTTTGTATGTGACGAATCCCGTGACGGGAGAGAAACTGCTCGATTGGCGCCAACTGAACTATCGCTATGAGATTTACGACTATACGGCAGCAGCACTGCGGCGCAACCGCCTGAATCCGGAAGAGCGCACGCTGAATACGGACATCGTGGTGGATGCCGAGGAAGTGGTTATGATATCGAAAGACACGGCGTATGTGGATGACGAGGGACGCATCGTGCGCGAGACCATCAACCGCCCGTTGAGTGGTCCCTGGGACTTCCTGCATACGTATATCGTGAATGTATATCCCGACACGACCTGCTGGGTGAACGATTTCCGCAATTCAGACAATGAAATGTATCTCCGCAACTATTTCAGTAATCCGGCTTACAACAATTATCCTGTCGTGGGCGTGACATGGGAGCAGGCAAATGCTTTCTGTGCATGGCGAACGGAATATCTGCTGAAAGGCTTGGGAGCGGAGGCGCGCTATGTGCAGCGTTATCGTCTTCCGACCGAGGCGGAATGGGAGTATGCTGCCCGCGGTAAGGAAGGCAACGAGTTCCCGTGGGACAATGAACTGGTCAAGAGCGGCGAAGGCTGCTTCTATGCCAACTTCAAGCCTGACCGTGGAAACTACACGATGGACGGAAACCTGATTACCAGCAAGGTGGGTATCTATGGCGCCAACTCAAACGGACTGTATGACATGGCTGGCAATGTGGCGGAATGGACCAGCACAATCTATACGGAGGCTGGTGTCGATGCGATGAACGACCTCAACCCGCAGCTGAAATACAATGCGGCAAAGGAAGACCCCTACCGCCTAAAGAAAAAGAGCGTGCGCGGCGGCTCATGGAAAGACCCGGAGTCGTATATTCGCTCGGCATGGCGTACATGGGAGTACCAGAACCAGCCACGCTCGTATATCGGCTTCCGCTGTGTGCGCAGCCTTGCGACATCAGCCAGCACAAAACAAAAGGCAAGTAAAATCAAAAGCAAAAGGAGTAGAAAATGACAGAGTATAGCAAATATAATTTCGTCTATCGTATGCAGAAATGGATGGACAGCGTTCCTGGACAGACATTCTTGAACTATGCATACAGTTGGGGTGCCGCCGTCGTAATCCTCGGAACCCTTTTCAAACTGACTCACCTGCCGGGAGCTAACCTGATGCTGTTCCTGGGTATGGGCACGGAAGTCGTGGTGTTCTTCCTCTCAGCGTTCGACCGTCCGTTTGACAAGACATCCATCGGGCGTGAGCTTGCAACAAGTTCGAGCGTCAAGCAAGAGTTGGAAGAGGAACTCGATGAAAAGCCAGAAATGAAGCAAGTGCCTGTCGGTGGAACAATCGTTATCGGTGGCGGCTCACAGCAGGTGGCATTTGCAGAAAACGTTGCAGCCGGCGGTGATATGCCGCTCGAGGAACATGTCGCTTCAGGTGCGACGGCATCGGGTGGCGCATGGATTGCCGACCAGCAGCAGATGACACCGGAAATGGCAGTGGCAACAGGCAATTACGTGGAGGAACTCAAGAAACTCACGGAAATGCTCACGAAAGTGAATGAGCAGAGTGCGCGCCTCACCAGAGATTCGGAAGAGATGGAAAATCTCAACCGCACACTCACCGGCATCAGCAAAGTATATGAATTGCAGTTGAAGGGTGCCAGTCAGCAGATTGGAACAATCGACCAAATAAACGAGCAGACGCAGAAGATGGCTCAGCAGATTGAGCAACTGAACAAGATTTATGCACGCATGATCGAGGCGATGACTGTAAACATGAAAGTTTCCGCACCCGTGACGAAGTCGCTCGACGATAATGATTAAGACAGATAACACCTACATATATATAATATAAGGTATGGCAATTAAGAAAAGACCGTTATCTCCACGCCAAAAGATGATCAACCTCATGTACGTCGTCTTGATGGCAATGCTTGCGTTGAATATTTCAACGGAGGTGCTCAACGGTTTCTCGATTGTGGAAGAAAGCCTTAACCGGACGACGGAGAACTCTGCAAAGGAAAATCTGGCAGTGTTCAGTGACCTTGAGACACAGATGAAACACAATCCGGAGAAAGTGAAAGCATGGTTCGATAAGGCAACGGCAGTGAAGAACATGAGTGATTCGCTGTACAACTTCGCACAGCAGCTGAAAGAAGCAATAGTGAAAGAGGCTGATGGCAAAAAGGGAGATATCAAGAATATTAAGAATAAAGACGATCTGGAAGCAGCAAGCCATGTGATGCTGGCACCAGGCTCGGGAAAAGGAAAGGCGCTGTATGATGCAATCAATTCGTACAGAACGAAAATCCTTTCGATGATAACCGACTCCATGCAGCGACAGATTATAGCAAGCAACCTTTCCACGGAATTGCCGAAAAATGCAATGACGATGGGGAAGAACTGGCAGGAATATCATTTTGAGGATATGCCAGTGGCGGCAGCTGTCACCTTGCTCTCAAAACTACAAAGCGACATCCGCTATGCTGAGGGAGAAGTGCTCCACACATTGGTGTCGAGTGTGGATGTGAAAGACATCAGGGTCAATCAGGTGGATGCTTTCGTCATACCCGAAAAGACCACTTTATATCCAGGCGAGCGTTTTTCTGCAAATATCGTGATGGCAGCGGTGGACACCACCCAGCATCCTGAAATCTATGTCAACGGAGTGAAAGTCAATTCTTCAACGGGAACCTATTCGTTCACAGCCGGCGGAATCGGACAGCACTCATTCAGCGGATATATCACAATGCGAAATGGTTCCGGCGAGATTCTTCGTCGCGATTTCACACAAAAGTATGAAGTGATATCAGCTCCTACAGGCGCTGCAGTCGCTGCCGACCTGATGAATGTGCTCTATGCGGGCTATTCCAATCCGATGACTGTTAGTGTGTCGGGCATTCCTCAGAATGCAGTGTCGATGACGATGAGCGGTGGCACCTTGACTTCAAAGGGTAGCGGACGCTATGTGGCAGTTCCCACAGCCGTAGGAAAAGACGCTGTCTTTACCGTGACGGCAAACGATAAGGGTAAGGTTCGCACGATGGGAACATTCACCTTCAAAGTGCGCAAGCTGCCAGATCCGACTCCCTACATAGCGATAGGCAATGACCGCTTCAAAGGTGGCGGCTTGGCAAAGGCATCGCTGATGAATGTGAACACGCTGAGTGCGGCAATCGACGACGGCTTGCTGGACATTCCGTTCAAGGTGGTCAGCTTCCATACCGTGTTCTACGATAATATGGGTAATGCCGTTCCGATGGCATCGGCAGGAGCATCATTCTCGCAACAGCAGAAAGAAGCCTACAGGAAACTTTCTCGAAACCGAAGATTCTATCTCACGAATATAACGGCAATAGGTCCCGACGGCATCACTCGCAAGCTTCCGGGAGCAATGGAAATAATAGTGAAATAACAATTCTATGAAGATGAAACGAATATTGTATATATTATTTGTAGCATGTCTGGCACAGAGCGTTTCAGCTCAGCCGGCAGTCCGCAGGAATGCCCAACAGCAGCAACCCAGATCGAATGCGGACAACATGACAACCCGTGCACGGATAGACTTCCCGACAGCAGCTCCCATGTCTGAAGATGTTGTGTGGAGGCGCGATATCTATCGTCATCTCAATCTTGAGGATGATGCCAACGCCGGCTTGTATTATCCGGTTGAGCCGTTAGGTTCGCAGATGAACCTTTTCACCTACATCTTCAAGCAAGTGATGAGAGGTAGCCGCAATGGAGGAATCGATGCCTATGAGTATCGCATGGACGGAAATGAAGTCTTCACGGACTCTGCGCGCATTAAGCCGCTGAATTTCCTCGACAACTATCACATCTATTATGAGCGTGTGAATGGACGGGGAATACGTATCGACAACAGCGACATACCATCGCGCGAGGTGAAGGGCTATTACCTGAAGGAAAGTGCGTATTACGATCAGGGGACTTCCACTTTCCATCGGAAGGTTGTCGCTATCTGTCCAATCATGACACGCGAAGACGATTTCGGTGATGTGGGAACGCCATATCCCTTGTTCTGGATACGCTATGACGATATCGCTCCGTTCCTCAGCAAGCAGATGATCATGACCAGCAATCTGAATAATGCTGCAACCATGAGTATCGACGACTACTTTACCCGCAACATGTATAAGGGTAAAATCTACAAAACGACCAACATGCTCGGACGCACGCTTGCACAATATTGTCCGACAGATTCGGCAATGGCACGTGAGCAGCGGCGAATTGAGAAAGAATTGCAGGATTTCGAGAAGACGATATACGGCGACCCTGCCTTGAAAGATTCTCTCGACAGCATAGCAAAAGTGAATGTCGATGGCGATAAGAAAGTGAAAACAAAGGCAACGCGTCGAAGCAGAAATGCTGTAAAAACACGTCGCTCGCAAGGCTCTTCAGGCAGTTCGGCTCCACGCGTTTCCGTACGCCGCGAGCGTCATTAAAACGAAGTTGATTAACAAATTAAAATAACAGAAACGATGAAAAAGTCTTATATCATTGCACTGGTGGCATTTTTGTTCATTTCCGTGCCGGCGAAATCGCAAATCGAGTTTGGTGTTAAGGGCGGTCTTAACATTTCCAACTTTTCGTTTGATAAAAAAGTCTTTGACAAATCCAATCAGACGGGTTTCTTCATCGGTCCGACCGTAAAGTTTTCACTCCCTGTCGTTGGATTTGATATCTCCGCACTTTATGACCAGCGTTCGGCTGACTTGTCGGTTTATATGACGACGCCAGAGACTCTGGCAAAGGAGACCATCAAGCAACAGCAAATCGTTATCCCGGTAAATGCACGATTCAGTTTTGGGTTAGGAGAGACAGCCAGTATTTTCTTCTTCGCAGGTCCGCAATTCGGCTTTAATCTCGGTGACAAGAGCAAGAAATTGTTCGATGAGGTGGCGGAGTGGAAGTTGAAAACCGCGAACTTCAGTATCAATGCGGGACTCGGTGCGATGTTGTTAGGTCATTTGCAAGTTTCTGCAAACTACAATTTTGCTTGCGGAAAGACAGGAGAGATAGAACTCATAGAGGGAATTAAAGACAAGGCAAATGCAAATGTATGGCAAATTTCACTGGCTTATTACTTCTAAGCAGTTGATAAGCAGATAAAAAAGAAGCGCCATTCTCGTCTGACACACGAGAGTGGCGCTTCTCTATATAGCGAAGTGTTAAGCAAATTTAGTGAATGTTCGGAATGACGACTCCGAGTTCTTCAATAACTGCTTTCTTAGGTGTTCCTTCCTTGATGACCAGTATGATTGTGTCATCACCCGCAATTGTTCCGAGAATGTAGGGGATATGACAGTTGTCAATGTTATAAGCGATGCTGCTCGCATATCCTGGTCGTGTCTTGATCACACAAATGTTACCGGCGAAATTGACTGAGATGAAACCAGAGTGTTGCAGCATCTCTTTTGCAGTACGCGGTGTTGTCACACGCTTATACATCGTCTCATTGGGTAGCACATAGACGTATGCGCCGTTCATGCTTGCAGCTTTCGCAACTTTAAGCTGCTTCAAATCACGGCTTAATGTCGCCTGGGTCACTTTGTACCCCTCATCCTTCAATGCCTTCAAGACTTCCTCTTGACTTCCGAGCTCTTTGCTGGAAATAAGCATCTTGATCGTTTCTCTTCTCTCATTTTTCGTTTTCATCTCAATACTTTCTATTAGTTATTCGGTACAAATATATAATTTTTTTTACAAAACCAAGAAAAAAACAAAAAAAATCGTCTCTAAAATCGCGTTTTTTTGTTCATTTTTTGGAAAATAAGTGTTTTTTTGTGTCTTTTTGATTGCTTTGAAGTATAATTGTAATGATTTTGTCTTATAAATATAAAATAAGCGGACAGGAATTTTTTATGGAACAAAATTCCTGTCCGCTTCGAATATGCTCATGCTCTTTTCTACTCTCTGCTTCCGAATATGCGCAGTAGATAGATGAACAAGTTGATAAAGTCCAGATATAATGACAAAGAACCGAGGAGAGCTATCTTTTGTGCCTCTTCGTTGGGTTCTTCACATTCGAGTAGCATGTTCTTGATTTCCTGAGTGTCCCATGCTGTGAGTCCGACAAAGATCAGCACGCCGAGATAGCTGAGAATCATGTCCAGACCACTGCTTTTCAGGAATATATTCACGATTGTGGCAATGATAAGACCGATGAGTGCCATGAACAGGATTCTTCCCATAGACGACAGGTCGCGTTTGGTGGTATAACCGACGAGCGACATCGCGGCAAATGTTCCTGCGGTAATAAAGAACACTTTGCTGATAGATGCGTCTGTATAGACGAGGAAGATGCCCGAAAAGACCACACCGTTGAGGAGCGAGTAGATGATGAAAAGGATGGTTGCCGTAGTGAGAGACAATTTTTTTATCATCCCGCTAATGACAAAAACCAATGCCAGTTCCACAATGAGCAGTCCCCACAGCATCCACGAATTTTCCATTAAAGTCCAGATGAGACTTGAATTGTTGGCTACTCCATAGGCGGTGATGCCGGTAATTGCCAAAGCCAGCGTCATCCACAAATATACTTTTCGCATCAAAGCCGGAAAAGCCAAGGAAGCCATTTCCATCTTGTCGTAACCGACGCGTTCTTTCTCTCTGACCATTTGTTCCCAATTCTTTTCGTCCATTTTTCTACTATTTATTAAGGTAAAAGATATTCAGTGATGTTCTCTGTTGTCTGCAAAGATACGATATGTTATTTGATTGTCCAAAACATTTTTCGGAATATTTACCGTACGATTTCCCTGCCGTCTTTTTCCCATTGCAGGAATCCGCCGTTCAGGTTGTAAACATGATAGCCTTCTTCTGAAAGAAGTTTAGCTGCTTGTGCGCTGCGTCTTCCGCTCCGGCAGTACACCGCCAACGGACGCCCCTTGCCGTAGAGCCGCTTTATTGTCTCAATAAAGTGGTCATCCATCACGTTGACGAGTCGTGCCTTGGGCAGATGGCCTTCATCAAATTCAGCTTCAGTGCGCACGTCAATCAATGCAGCCCCATCTGCTGCCAACAGCCGTTGGAACGCTTGCGCGTCGAAAGTGGTGTATGCCGTGCTGTCGAGCATCTGATTGATGGTCTCAACAAGCGACTGGAACTCATTTTCTTCGTAAAGCCTTGTGCGCTTGATGACAATTCCGTTCTTGTCGATGAGCACGTTGCGGGTCACTCCCGATTCGCGCTGCGCGTATCGTGCAAATATATCTGCACCGGGGTCGAGCGCCAGAGGGTAGGTGACCTTTGTCGTTTCAGCGAATTTCACGACCTTTTCAAGTGGTTCGTCGCGGTCGATTCCGATGAGTGCAAAGTTGTTGTTCTGCTGATGCACTTGCCAGATGTCGCTTTCGATGAACGGCATTTCCTTTCTGCATACGCCACACCAGCTGGCTGTGAACTGAAGCATTACAAGCTTTCCGCGCAAGTCAGAAAGGCGCACGCGCTGTCCGTTCGTGAGAGTTGTTTCAAAGTCGGGTGCCTTCTCGCCTTCATAGACGATATATCCATTGGCGTCCGGCTGCACGTTTTCCTGTGCACTTGCTACCTGAAATGTCAGGATGGCAATGAAGAAAAGGATTTTCTTTTTCATGTCGTTATACATTATTATATATAAGCCCGTCGATGGAATTGAGCGGGCGCATCGTTGATTTTCCGATGGGTGGCTCAATTTGTTTCTTCTGATTGTTTTCCGTGTCCTGGGCAGAAGTCTGCGTCAATCCTTGGATAGGGTAGAGAGCCGTGCAATATACTTGCCCAGGATGTCGAACTCCAGATTCACTGCCGTTCCGAGCCGAATGTCACAGAAGTTGGTGTGTTCCATCGTGTAGGGAATGATGGCAACCTGGAACGTATCTTCCGTCGGATTGCATACCGTCAGCGACACGCCGTTCACCGTCACGCTGCCTTTATCCACCGTGAAATAACCGCGTCCGACCATCTCTCGGCTCGTTTCATACTTAAACGTGAAGTATGTGCTGCCATCGGCATCGGTCATGTCCGTGCAAAGTGCCGTACAGTCCACATGTCCCTGCACGATATGCCCGTCCAGCCTGCCGTTCATCAGCATCGACCGTTCCACATTCACGCGGCTGCCCACTTCGAGCTGTCCCAGGTTGGAACGTTCGAGCGTCTCCCGCATGGCAGTGACTGTATAGGTGTTGTCCACGATTTTCACGACAGTCAGGCAGACGCCGTTGTGCGACACGCTCTGGTCTATCTTCAGTTCGTCAACGAACGAGCAGTTTAGCGTGAAATCCACATTCCCGCCAGTGCGCTCAATTGCCACGACGGTAGCCATTTCTTCAACAATTCCCGAAAACATGTTTGGTCTTATTCTATTTGAAGGTTAAACATAAAAAAGGTCGTACTGATGATGTGATGAAAACTCCTTATTCATAAGTTTTGAGAGCTCTCCGCCTTTGTAATCCACCGGCTTTACAGCTATTCCGAAAGGAAATGTGGCCCGCCATTAGCAAGAGAAGTCATCTCGGTTTTCAGTTTCTATTGATGAGTATCCCGATCTGAATCAGCACGACCTCTGTTTTTTACAACTGCGCCTGTCAATCTTCGCTTCTGATTGTCGAGGCGTGTTTTGCATTTGCAAAGATAATAAAAATTCTGATATGTGCAAAACCAACCCGACTTTTTCAGAAGAAGCGATATACAATCTTTACGTTTTCTCGTCTGGACAGCTCTCCGGGGTTGGTGCCGGGTTCTCCTTCCGGCACGTCCATGTTGAAACGGCGGTAGAATGCTTTCCAGTAATCTGTCACATTGCCGGACGCGTCATGAAACGACATGGGAATGGGCGAAAATATCAGTCTGTTCTTCTTGTCAACATAGCTTTTTTGGACCAGTTCGCTGCAATAAATTGCGTTGTTGTCGGGCAGGAAGAGCGAGTCGTAGGGCAGTCCGAGAAACCTTTTCGTCCTCTTTATGGTCTTCCGCAAATGATAGTCGGAAGTGATGCGACCGACGAGCACCCGCACCTCTCCATTGTCCTGCGTATTGCGTTTGATAAATTGTTCTAAACTGCTAATAGCCACGCCCTTTACTCTTGTTGCTTCAATCACATGTTTATTCCAATAAATCGCCACGTGGTCGATTTTCATTCCGTCAAATCCTTGCGTAACATCCGTGATGGCATTGTCTGACGGAGACACTTCAAACAGCAAGTCGCCATCTTTCAGAAGTGAGACGTCGCAGATTCTGTCCGGCTGTTGCGCAAACGAGTAACAACTAAAGATGGAACACAGAAAAATAATAATCCATTTCATTTCTATATGTTTTTATTTGATGGTGTAATTCACTCCTAAACGCCATTCCCATGTGTGGGAATGGCAGTTTTGTTGATAGCGATAACGCGTATGCCGGTTGTAATAGTTACCAGATATGCGAAGTCCTAGATTTTTATGTATTCGAATTTCAATGTGTGGTGAGAACAACCATAATCCTGCCACACTTGCATCCCCCTGAGTACTCCAGTCAACAGGCTCTTTGTTAGTATTAATATCACGGAAATCAAGCCATGTAAAAAGGCGGAAATACGACAACTCAACTCCTGCATGAAGCCAATCGTAGATTCCAAAATTAGTATAGGATTTCAGTGAAAAGCCACTGCCAATATTATAGTTGCGATCAATTAAATTGCCGGAATAATCACTCATCACACCGCCCAAAATAATACCATTCACATATAATTCTTGGCGGAAATAACCGTTTTCATCATGTTCTCGTTCGCAAACAATACCAGGTCCGAGACATCCAGCTTCAGATAGTTTATATGGTACCTCGCCACCATTGACACCGTCACTATAAAGATATGTAAAGTGTTGATAAAAACCACATTCTGCTTTCCATGAATCTGTCAATAAAGGTAGTGCAAAAAGTCGTCCACGCAACTTGAGATGGTTCAGGAGTTGTTGATGTCTTCCTGGTGCAAAACCTAATGAAAGGACAAAATGCTCAAAAGGTTTATTGCGCCTCTCTTCAACAACGGCATCTCCATAGTTGATATCAATGTCTAAATATGCAGTGTTCAAGTTTCCCTGTTCTTTTCCAGATACGGATAAGTAGCGAAAACCTGTATTGACAGCCATTTCAAATTTTGTAGGAACAAAAGTTGTACGGTGAGTATTTCGGCGCCAAGCTTCACCTGTTAGTAGGCGAGTAAGTCCACGCATAGGATTGATGGCAGCTCCTGCTAATTCACTCACAATGCGATTCCCTCCTGTTTGAGTGTCGTCAATTACTAAATCACTTAATCTTTGGGACACTTCACCTATTGCAATACCGCCAAATGTGGTTGAAAGAAAATCGTTGACGGATGGTAATTCCATCTCACCAATCAGTTCCCACAGTAAGCTTCCTGCGGTAGCATATAGAGATGATTGCCAGAAATTCATGCCATTGGAACGTGCAGCATTATAATATAGCATTCCATGGTAGGGATGATTGAAGAGATTAGTACGCATTAGATCACTATCCCAATACCATTTGTTCATTTTAAGATTACGCCTAATTGTCTTCATGGTAACATGTGCATATGCACCATCTAAGACGAAACGGTCAAATGCCAATAATCCAAAATGGAAACCTACAGTCTCTGCAGCAGCCAGCCATGGTCGCTGTTTCACTGGTTGTATAAAAACCAGGGAATCAAAGGGAGACGACAGAAGTGTGTTCGCATATTCTTTATTGAAGTCATTTCTTTCTTCTTCGGTGT
>Ga0256404_1006009_pt1 | contig 20630 bp, 23 predicted proteins | sample RumenRJG_01DNA_FD_185990 | JGI IMG/M metagenome (GOLD analysis project Ga0256404, IMG submission 185990) | Bovine rumen microbial communities from Lethbridge, Alberta, Canada - RJG_01 | ecosystem: Host-associated > Mammals > Digestive system > Stomach > Rumen | place: Canada: Alberta | collected...
ATCTAATTCCTCCAGGATAATCTTCTGGATTCGATGAATTGTAGGAATAATATGATGGTTTGGGTCTACTTGTTCCAGGACCTTTCGAAGAATTATTTCCATATATAAAAGTCCAATTATCATCTAAAGGATTTTCATACATATCTTGGTTATACCACTTGGTATTATCATAAGTTGTTTCAAGAACAATCGGATCATTTGTAGGTTTATCTAATTGGATATTACCGCAAGGTAAAATAGGGCGACCACCTTCGGTAGTAGAGGTTGAGCTATGGCTAGCCGATGAACTAGAAGAAGATGTAGTAGGGGTTATAGATGAGTTAGAAGGTTTATCGCTACTTGATTGAGCTGAAGTTGAAAGCGATGTTCCAGAAGGAATAGTTAGGTCACTACTAGAAGAATTCTTATTACTTGGTTTAAGGATTTGACAACCCGCTAATAGAAGAGGTGAAATAAGAAGCAAATACTTAATTTTCATCGGCAAAACTCCTTTAAAATTAACTTAAGAGTATGATAGATTCCGTTATGATTATTGTCTTTAATAGAGACGATTTTAGCTTTTTGTTTAAGTGTTTCTTTACCATTGCTCATCGCGACAGAAATACCAGCTTCTTCTAACATCTCTCGATCATTTTCAGCATCGCCAAAGACGACGATTCTTTCTTTAGGAATGTTATAGTAGCTAGCGACGTTTTTTACTGATGCACCTTTTGAAGTGCCTTCATAATAAAGTTCAAAATATGGAGATCCTGTCCAGAATCTTGCGCCTAAGCCAGGATAATCTTCCATAATCTTTTCTATTTCTTTGGTATCGCGATATTCATATGGTGCTTGAGCAATACAAGTCATTGGGTTTTTAGTAAGAGTCTTAGATAAATCACCATAAATGACATTCATATTTTCATACCAAAAGAATCTAGCTAGATATTTATCTTCTTTATCGACCCAAATATTGTCGTTATCTTCACACATCACATTGATAATATGGGGTTTGATTTTTTCCATAACTTGTATGATGACTTCTTTTGGAAACTCAAATTCAACTGTTTTGAAGTTCTTGTCATACGGCGAAAAAACATAAGCTCCGTTATAACAAATTAGAGGAGTTTTAAGTCCTAATTCATCATAATATTTCATCATTGCTCTAGAAGGGCGACCAGATGCTAAAACAATTTTGTGCCCCTCTTTTGATAATTTCTTAAGCAATCTTTTTGTTCTAAAAGAAATGGTCTTCTTCTCATTTAGAAGAGTTCCATCCATATCGAACGCTATAAGTAGTGGTTGAATCATTATTTTGAATATAGTCCAATGGCTTTTTGAACCCTTAAAAGAGTTTTAGAAGCAATCTCATTAGCACGTTTTGCACCTCTAGAGAGAACTTCATCAACTAAGCCTGATTTGATAATTTCCTCGTATCTTTGTTTGAATGGAGTTAGTTCGTTTACAATAACATCAGCAACAGCGCGTTTAAAATCTCCATAGCCTTTTCCTTCAAATTCTTTTTCAATTTCTTCAAAGGATTTACCAGTTAACGATGACATGATTGTCATTAAATTAGAAATACCTGGTTGATTAGTAACATCATAATGAACTTTACCAACCATATCTGTTACTGCAGACATAATCTTCTTTCTAATTACTTCTAAGCTATCTTTAAGATAGATGTCTCCTTTAGGATCAGATTTGGACATCTTTTTAGTTGGATCAGATAAAGACATGATTCTCGCTCCAACTTTAGCAACTTCAGCCTTAGGCATAACTAAGACATCGCCATATCTATTATTGAAACGTTTAACTAAATCTCTTGTTAATTCAACATGTTGAATTTGATCTTCTCCAACCGGAATACGTTTAGAATCATATAAAACAATATCAGCAGCCATTAAGACAGGATAAGCAAATAAGCCTAATCCTATTGCTTCTTCTTTCATCTTTGCTGATTTATCTTTAAACTGGGTCATTCTTGAAAGCTCACCCATATAAAGGTAGTTTTGAAGAATTATAGCGAGCTCACTATGAGCTGGGACATCACTTTGGAGGAAGATGTTTGCGGTCTTAGGATCTAAACCTGCCGCTAGATAATAAGCAGCGATATCACGAGAATTTTCATAAAGAGTTTTTGGTTCAATTGGCAAAGTTAAAGCATGTAAATCGGCAATGAATAAAAATGTTTCGCCTTCTTTTTGAACTTTAACAAAATTCTTAATTGCCCCAATGTAGTTGCCAAGAGTTAATTGGCCAGTAGGTTTGATACCTGAGAGAATGTTATCCATATTTAATCTCCAAATAATGCACTAATTATAGAGTATATAAATAGTTTGTGTCAATTTAGTAAACTAATTGACTTTTGTCTATTTTTACATACAATAAAGCCATGATTAAAATTTATGTTTCTCCATCTTGCTCAAGCTGCAAAAAGGTAAAAAAGTGGTTCGATGATCAAAAAATACCATATGAAGAAAAGAATATTTTCGGCAGTAATTTGAAAGAAGAAGAACTTAAAGATATTCTTTTAAAAAGTGAAAACGGAACATCGGACATTATTTCAAAACGCTCCAAAGTAATTAAAGAAAACCATGTCGATGTTGATAATATGACAATATCAGAGATGATTTCTTTCATCAGAAAGAATCCATCCGTTTTAAAACGACCAATTATGGTGGACGATCATCGTATTCAAGTTGGTTATAACAAAGAAGAAATTACAACATTCATTCCTCGAGCACGTCGCTTCCAACAAATATATTGTGATACTTGCGAAGACGACAAAACTAAAAACGCCTAATTACTTAAGCGTTTCAAGAAATCTTTTAAGTTTCCCACCGGGAGACTTTTTATATTTGATATCAAATTGAGTTAGAAATTCTTTCAGATGACGAATAGCTTTTTTCATTGAATCATCTTCACATTCAACTTCGTAATCAATAATAGAGTTATACATCGACTTATCGATTGATATTAACGAACCTTTGAAATCGACATCTATTCTATCTGTAATTAGCTCTCCTAAAACATATAAAGAAGAGACTTCAATTCCTAATTTTTCTTTCAAATATTTAGAAACTTCTCCATTTGGAAATATTCCGTTTTTGCAGAGATTATTAAATGAAATATTATGGATTTGCTGATTAATTTCAATTTTTCCTTCTTTGGCAGGAACCTTCAAAGTAAGTTCAAAACCACCATCTTTTTCTCGAACTCTTAAACCGCAATCTTTTTTACGAATAATTAGCTCTTTGCTATCAATGTAATAATTTGATTGTCTATATATTTTGCTATGATCAAAATTCGAAACGAGGCGATCATATTCTTCTTTGGTTAGGATAGCTTTAGATTCAATTTCAAGATTTGTGCTCATAATTTAATTTATATGATAACATATTTGCATGATTACATACGCATCTCAAGATCCAGTCATCAATGACTTCAATTCCTTCTTACAACAATATGGTTTTATTTTTCCAATTGTTGCTGCAGTTATAATTGCTGCTTTAGTAGTTTTCTTACTTCTTAGACAAAAAGGAAAGAAACAAAAACCAGTAGAAGTAAAGAAAGATTATTCGCAAAGCGAAATTTATTTAGCTCTTGGTGGCAAAGATAACGTTTTAACACATTCTAAAGCTGGTTCACGCATTTCTTTAACTTTAAAAGATTATTCAAAAGTAGATGAAAATAAATTAAATGAATTAGGAGTGGACTCCGTCATTAAAATGTCAAATAAAATCACCCTCGTCGTGAATGGTGATCCTGATAGTTTATATAAATTATTTGATTAATTATCAAATACGTGTTTTTTAATATCTTCGACAGGTAGGCCGATAACGTTATCAAAGTCGCCTTCGATATGATTGACTAAATTGAATTCTTGATCTTGGATGCCATAGGCACCTGCTTTATCCATTGGTGACCCAGATTCAATATATTTATTAATGAGTTCATCACTAAGTTTATTAAAATAAACATATGTTCTAACTGTTCGAGTTATTTCTTTATCTTTAGAGATATAGGTGTAGCCAGAAATAACAACATGTTTTTTGTTAGATAATTTAGAAAGCATATCGAATGCTTCTTTTTTATTTCTTGGCTTACCCATGAGTTCTCCGTTAAGAATAACAACAGTGTCACAAGCTAAAACTTCATCATTAGGATATTTTGAGAACACTGAATAAGCTTTTAATTTTGATAATTCCGCAGGTAAATCATGTGGAGTGATATGCAAAAGAGATTCATCGACATTAGAAGGAATGACGGTGAAGTTATTTGTAATTCTTTTTATTAATTCTCTTCGACGAGGAGATTCGCTAGCTAAAATAAGCATTATTTTTCATCCATAACCACTGGAACGATGAGTGGCTTCCTTTCAGTTTTTCGGAAAACATAGCTTGAAACTTGAGTTTTAATAACGTTCTTAATATCTGCAAAAGAACCATGATTTGCAATGATTTTTTCAATTTCTGTCGTAGCAATTTGAACAATTCTTTCTTGGAAGTGTTCATCGTTTCCAATGAAGGCTCTTGTAATAACTTGTGGGGGAACAATTAGTTTTCCTTTTTTATGAGAAATGCCAAAGATGATTGCAATCATTCCATCATCTTGGAGAATCTCTCTATCTTTTAAAACAGCTTCATTGATACCTTTAACATCTTTTCCATCGATATAAATTGGTGAAGCAGGATAAGAAATGCCTCTTGTAATCTTATGCTTATTTAAGACGATTGATTCGCCATTTTCTAAAACAAAGATATTTTCTTTAGGTATTCCCATTTGTTCACCGATTTGTCCATGGATTTTAAGCATGCGGTATTCACCATGAATTGGCATGAAATATTTTGGATTAACAAGTTTAAGCATCAAGCGTAGTTCTTGTTTTGATGGGTGACCTGACGAGTGAACAGAATATAAGACTGAATTTGTTAAAACATCAGCACCTTTTCTTACTAATTTATTGACGACTTTATCAATTAAAACACCATTTCCTGGAATTGCACTACTGGAGAAGACAACTGTATCTCCTGGGATGATTGATAAGTCAGCGTGATCTCCGTTTGCGATACGAGATAATGCAGCCATTGGTTCACCTTGTGAACCGGTACAAAGAACACATATTTCTCTTGCTTTATATTCTCTTATATCTTGAACAGGAATAATTTCATTATCTGGAATTTTGATATAACCAAAATCACGAGCAATTTGGACAACGTTTTCCATACTTCGACCAATGATAGCGATCTTTCGACCATATTTTACCGCTACTTGAACGATTTGTTGGATACGAGAAATGTTGCTTGAGAAGGTTGAAAGAATTAATCTTCCTTGAGCATTTTCAAAAATATCATTGATTGATTTTAAAACGTTGGTTTCACTTGGGGTATATCCTTCAATTTCAGCATTGGTGGAGTCACTTAAAAGTAAGTCGACACCTTCAGTACCAATTTGGGCAATTTTTGATAATTCAATATGTTTTCCAACTGGAGTTAAATCAATTTTAAAGTCGCCTGTATGTACGATTCGACCTTGAGGGGTATCAACGACAACTCCATAAGCATCTGGGATTGAGTGAGTAACATAAAAGAATTTAACATGGAATTCAGCAATATTGAGTTCGGTATCAGAGTCATACTCGATGATATTCACCGGTTCTCTTATGCGCATTTCCTCTAATTTCTTTTTAATTAATGCAGATGCGAGTCTAGGCGCGTATATGACAGGCACATGAACGGATTGGATCAAAAATGGAATCGCTCCAATATGATCTTCATGTCCATGAGTAATGATTAAAGCTTTAAGCTTTTGTCTACTTGTTTTTAGCTTTTGATAATCTGGAATAACGTAGTTAACACCAGGAGCTTCTTCTCCTGGGAAACGCACTCCAGCGTCAATTACGATTAAAGAATCCTCGGATTCAATGCAATAGGTATTTTTACCAACTTCGCAAAGACCACCAAGGGCATATATAGAAATAGGAGATTGATTAACAGCCATAAAATCCTCTAGAAAAATGAATTATCTTCGTTTTTAATAAGTTAACTTTATTATATAAACGATAACAAAACTATGTAAAGTAAATATTTAATAATTATACAAATATTTATAATCGAACAGCTTCAGGCAAGACTTTGAATGGGTCTTTCTTATCGATGTGGTCATAAAATAGAACGCCATTTAAATGATCTATTTCATGTTGTAACACAATCGCTTCATATCCTCTTGCGGTGATAACGATTTCTTTATCTTCTTTTACTTCGTAAGCTTTAACTAAAATTTTGTAATTACGGTAAACATATCCTTGATGGTCAAGGTCAACCGACAAGCAGCCTTCCCCATTAGAAAGATAAACTTGTTTAACGGATTCAGAAATTATTCTTGGATTAATTAAGCGGTGGTCAACTACTTTAGTAGTTCCATCTTCATTCTGTTCTTCATAATAAACAACTAACGCGCGAATATTTTTACCAATCTGAGGAGCAGCTAAACCAACTCCTTCACGTAATTGATGTTTATCTCTAAATTTTTCATCTTGAGATAATTTAAGATATTCCGCCATATCGTTGACTAAAGAGATGACTTCTGGAGTTATTTCTTCAACTTCCTTGCATCTTTCTCTTAATGATTTATTAGTATCTTTAACAATCTTGAATAATTTTTGCATGTTGAAATTGTATCATAATAGATACAAATTTGATAACATATATTTCATGGATAATTCACTTCTTGAATCATTAAATAAACTTAAAGAGGCCATCGAAAGCGATGAAAGAGTTTTAAGATTAAATGAATTAGATAAAAAACTTAACAACAATGAAGAAGTGATGAAACTCGCTTATCAGAAAGATATGGCTTTAGTGAGTTACGAAGATACTTTGAAACATTTTAAAGAAAATTCAAAGGAAGCTAGAGAATCTCAAAAAAGATTATATGAGGCGAAATTATCTTTAGATAATCATCCATTAGTAAAACAATATAATGAAGCATATAAAGAAGTTAGACAAATATATAACCAAATAAATGAAGAGTTATTTAAGAAGTTCATAACAACTCACGGATGTCAAAATGATTAGAATCACTGGCGGACTTAATAGATCAAGAAAACTTAATGTTCCTACAAATGGTTTAACTAAACCAACAATGGATAAAGTTAGGGCAGCAGTTTTTAACGCGCTTAATGAAGATATTATTAATAAAGATGTTTTAGATTTATTTGCAGGTTCTGGTAGTTATGGCCTAGAAGCATTGTCTAGAGGCGCTAATAAAGTAACCTTCGTTGACAAAGAAAAAGAAGCGGTGGAAGTAATTAAAAATAACATCGAACTTCTAAAAGAAGAAAATACAAAAATAGTTAGAGATGATGTCATAAGTTATTTAAGGAATACGAAAGATAAATTTGATATAGTCTTCGTTGATCCACCATACAAATTAGAAGTTTATGAAATCGTTTTAGATTTATTAGATAAAAATGGATTATTAAATAAAAATGCCATCATCGTTTTAGAAAGCGAAAGAGAACTAAATATAAAAGAAGAAGATTATAAAAAAGTTAAACTTTATAATTATGGTCTCGCTAAAATATATATATTGAGGAAATAAAGATGAAAAGAGCAATCTATCCTGGTTCATTCGATCCGATTACCAATGGACATCTCGATGTCTTATCAAGAGCCTTAAAAGTCTTTGATGAAGTAATCGTTTTAGTGGCAATTAATCCAAATAAGAAATCAAAATTCACTCCAGAAGAAAGAGTGACGATGATTAAAGAAGCGACTAAAGACTTAAAAGGAGTCGTCGTAGATAGCACCGAAGGATTAACTGTTAAATATGCAAAAGAGCATAATGCGACATGTTTAATCCGTGGCTTAAGAGCGGTAACTGATTTTGAATATGAATTTGCATTATCTGCGACAAACGAATTCATTGATGAGTCAATCGATATGGTTTTCTTTATGAGCCATGCCGAAACAAGCTTTATATCTTCTAGTTCAATTGATGAACTTCACAAAAAAGGAATCGATATATCTAGTCTAGTTCCTCCTTCAGTTGTGAAGATGTATAAAAGTAAATAATTAGACAAACAAAAAACTGGGTAACCATCAACGGACCCAGTTTTATTTTGCTTTATTAATGATTAATCATTAACTGAGAATTCATCGGAGTGATTCCAGCAATGAAGTAATAATTCAGCTTTATCTTTATCTGATTCTCCATCAACACCGAACATGACTTCGCTGACACCTTGTTGTGGTGAATCTTTTGTGAAATCAACTAATAAGATTGTTGGAGTGAGGAAGTTATCAGGATGAGCTTCTGCTAAAGCATCGATGTCAGCATCAGAGAGTTTACCTAATATGTAATAGTCTGTATTTTGAGCAGCTTCAGCAGCAAGTTCAAAGAAGTTAGGGAAGCGTTCCATATATTGGACGAATGCTGTTTTGTTAGAAGTGGTTTGTGAAGTATATTCATCAGTGAATATTGAAACGATTTTGAATTCAGAACCTTCGCCAACATAGAAACCAGGGGTGTTCCAGTTCTTTTCTAAATAATCGAAACCATATTTAGCTTGTAAACAGTTTTCGCATGTATCGCTGACGTAGGTGAAGAAAAACTTATCAGTTCCGAATTCTTCCTTAACAGCAGCGACATTCTCTTCGCTAGGATTATCCATAGCTTTGTAAAGGGCATTTGTTGCTTTATCAGCAGCAGATTCCTCGCCTCCCTCTAGAGAGAGTTGATATTTATGGTAGTAATTTTCGGTTGCACTAGCTTCTTCTTGAGCGCTTTTAATAGCATTAACGATAGCAGGAATAGAGAAGATGACGCCAAAGATGATGCCAACGATTAAAAGTGGTTGGATCCAAGCTGTTTGCTTAATCCAGTCCCAAATCTTTTTGAAGAATGCAGCGATTGCAGATAGAACTACCATAATGTTTTCCTCCGAGTTAATGCGTATTAGATTTTAGCACTATATAAATATAGATACAAACAAATCTTTTTTCAAGACATTTATGTCTCAACATTTTTAATAAAACTCTACCTTAAAATTTAGAATAAGCATACAATATTGCCATGGCGAAAAGAACAAGAAAGCAAAAAATTAACGCTTATATCTATAACCATATTTGGATGAGATATGCGATTGATTATGGTGTGACATTTATAATGTCAGTTTTATCTGCTGCCATCTTCGTTTTTGGTGTTAACTGCTTTCTAGATCCAGCTGCATTAGGCGGTCCAATGTCAGATTCTGTCACCTTGGTTTCAGGTGGTTCTTCTGGTGTTGCTCAAGTCTTTCTACTAATTTTAGAGACCGCAGGAGTAGATATTGCTAATCGTTCACTTGTCTTCTCTTTAGCTTACCTAACTGTCAATATTCCTCTTATCATCCTTGCTTTCTTTGGAGTCGGTAAGAGATTTGCGATATTTACTTTAGTAAATGTTGGTTCGGCTTTCTTATTCTCGAACATATTCCACGGCGATATCTTCGTACACATCGCCTTATACGTGTCTGAATTTGGAGGCATGCTTCCACGTGCCTTGTTCGCTGGTATATGCACTGGCATTTCAAGTGCAATCGCATTCAAGTGGGACACGTCTGCCGGTGGATTTGATATCGTTTCTTATTATGTTTCTCTAAGAAAATCGACAACCGCTGGTAAATATAGCGTCATCATTAACTCCGTAATCATCGGTTCGTTTACATTCTTAACTGCAATCAAAGGTGGAACCGTTCCTTATGTTGTTAAAGGTGTAACATTAGAACCTTGGGCAATTGCGGTTGGTAGCATGTGGTTCTCAATTGTCTATCTTTTAACTGTCATGCTTGTCATCGATGTCATTAACGTTAGAAATAAAAAGGTTCAAATTCAAATTATCACCGATAACCAAGATCTTCCAAAATTCCTTCTTGCCGCGATTCCTCATGGAGCAACAATTGTTAAAGCGACAGGTGCTTTTTCTGGTCAGGAAAGATTGATGATTTATATGATTGTTTCTTCTCTAGAGATGAAATATGCAATTAAAACGATTCGAGAAATCGATCCAAATAGTTTCATTAATGTCACGTCGTTAAACCAAGTATACGGTCACTTTTATTCAAGACCAGTTAGGTAATGAAAAGAACCTATTCAAAATGGATAATTTTAACATTAGCTGTCCTAGTTAATGTTTTTATTTTAGTTAACGCTGGAATTAACGGAGCAATCTCATCACAAGAATCGGGATGGTTTGCTAGTTTTGCAAAAAACGTTGTTAATACTTTTATTCCTAATTATATAAATGAGGCTAATTTTGATTTATTTGCTTTAACAATTCGAAAAGCAATTGGCCATTTTTCCTTATTTTTGGTTGATGGCATTTTATCAACTCTTGCCTTGCATCTATTTTTAAAAGATACAAAGTTTGGATTAGGTTATTTTTGCGTTTCGTTCTCTTTAATTCTCGGCTTAGTGGTGGCGATGATTTCGGAATTGATTCAAATATTCACTCCTGATCGTTTTGGTAGCTGGGCGGATATCGGCATCGATTTTGCTGGTTATCTTGTAGGATTAGCCTTACTCATTGTCATATTAGTTTTCTCAAATCAAATCAAATTCAAAAAAGAATAAATACCCAAGATTTGCAAGGAAAAATCCAATAATTGCAGGGATTTTTTATTTTTGTCGCGATGAATTTTTCTCTGATTTTTGTTATTTGTTAATGATTGTTTTAACATTTGTAAAATTGTTAATCGCATTATTACCCATTTAAGTGATAAAATATAACACAAGATTTCTATCAATCATTGATTGAATAGACTAGCTGTTTAAAAGTTAACCAACAATATAATTGATAAAGGAGACGAAAAATGAGAAACGAATTAGTAGGAGATAAATTAACTATTTTTCTTGAAGGTGAAGTTAATTCTTTTGTTGCTGACGATGTCGAAAAAGAGATTGAACATATATTAAAGAAAAACGAATATAAATCCGTTGTTTTAGATATGAGCAATCTTGTTTATATGTCTTCAGCAGGTTTAAGAATCGTTATGAGAGTTAAACAAAAATGTGATGATGTTACTTTAGCTAATATGCCTGATTCGGTTTATGACGTTTTCAATATGGTTGGTTTAACCGAAGTTTTTAAGATCACAAGATTAAATAAGTAGTAGTTTATGGAAAAACAAACAATACCTGAGATTTATTTAAAAGCCTTAGTTGATAACGAAGCTGACGCGAACAAGAAGATGACGATTGTCAATGCGATTGCCGCTGGCGTTGCTTTGATTCTTTGGGCTTTATATTTAGGAAAAGTCTTCATTGTTCCAGATACATTCTTTATTGTTATCTGTATTCTTTTTCCTGTTGGAGCGTTAGTTTTATTAACTCCTCTACTTTATTTAAAGACAGATAGATTAAGAAAACCAAGATATAAAAACTTTTTAGTTTTTACATTTATACTTGTTGTTGCCGCAATCAATATCATGCTGCCAAGACATGGTCTATTAGGTTGGACTTTAGCAATCGCAATGGCATGCCATTATTACAATCCTAAATTTGCTCTTAAAGTGTATATCGTTACTTTGCTGGCAATGCTTGGCTGTATATATTTAGGAGCATTCTTTGGTGAATATGATCCTTTGATTTTAGGACCTGGTGTTGTTCGAAATGGAGTAGTAGTTGAAGTCGATGCTTTAGATGAGCGTATTGCTATGCTTGATGCTTTAGCAGCCCAAGGTAACAACCGACTTCTAAAAGCCTTTACGATGTATTATTTCCCAAGAGCTTTAGCTATCTCGTTATTATTCGTAATCACTAACTCACTAAATAGACGTACAAGTAAGCTTCTTAGAGAAGAAGTTCGTGTCCATGGTGAGCAAGAAAAAGATAAAGCCGAATTAAACATTGCTAAAGAGATTCAACTTGAGACATTACCAACTGAAACTATTAAAGATAATGATTTAGAGATTATCGGTGAACTAAATGCCGCAAAAGAAGTTGGCGGTGATCTTTATGATTATCACGAAATGGATGAAAACCATGTTGCTATCTTAATTGGCGATGTTTCTGGTAAAGGTGTTCCAGCCGCGATGTTTATGATGAAAACAATTACTTCATTTAGAGATTTTGCAACTGCTGGTAAATCACCTTCCCAAATTTTAAAAGAAATTAATACTTCGATTAAAAAAGGTAACAAAGCTGGAATGTTTGTTACTTGCTTTTTAGCAATCATTGATCGTCGAAATGGTCATATTGTTTATTCAAATGCTGGTCATAACCCTCCAATAATTGGCACCGACCATAACTATAGTTATTTAAAACCAAATCAAGGTTTACTTCTCGGTGTTTTTGATAACATTCCAATCAAAGATGAAGAAATCGTCCTTAAACCAGGTGAAAGCATTACTTTATATACCGATGGATTTACTGAAGCTAGAAATCTTAGTGGTGAATTCCTTGGTGAAGAAAGATTATTAGAACTCTTCAATGGAAAGAGTCATGCATCTATAAGCGAACTTCATCAAACATTAAAAGATGGTGTTGATGAATTTGAAAATGGCGCTCCACAAAGCGACGACATCACAGTTGTCACTTTAAAATATCGTGGAGATTATTCTTTCCACTTAGAAAAAGTATTTGATGGAACAAAAGAAAGCATCAAGGAAATGCTTGAATTTGTCGGCAAATTCATCGATGAACAAGAAATTTCTGAAGCTTTCAAAAACAAATTATTGGTTGTTGGAGATGAGCTATTCTCAAATATCGTTAATTATGGTTATCGAGGAAAAGGTGGTCCAATTACAATTAGACTCAGCCTCAACAGCGATACCCACGAATTTTCGATGGCAGTTATCGATAAAGCCAAAGAATTCAATCAATTAAATGTCGATATTCCAACAAATCCTGATGAGCCACGTATCGGTGGATATGGCATTTTCATCGTTAAAAGCATCATGGATGAATATTCATATAATTACATTGATGGACAAAATATTCTTCTATTGAAGAAGAAATTCTAATATGCATATTTAGGAGGTCAAATATGAAACATAATTTAGAAAATAAAAAATTAACCATTTATTTAGAAGGGGAATTCAATTCTTATAATGCTGAAGAAGTAGCAAAGGAAATTGATGAAATCATTTCGAAAAATGAATTTGATGAATTAGTCATCGATTTAGAAAAGTTATCATACGTTTCTAGTGCGGGCTTAAGAGTATTTTTAAAACTGAAACAACGTTTTAATAATTTCTCAATCATCAATGCTTCGTTAGAAGTTTATGATGTCTTCCAAATGACTGGTTTCAATAATATGATGACAATCAAAAAAGCTTTAAGAAGTGTCGATGTATCAAAAGCAGAAGTTATTGGAGAAGGATATTTCTCAACTGTCTATCGTCTAGATAAAGATACAATCGTCAAAGTCTTTAATCGTACGAGCGATGAAGGTCAAGTTGAAAGAGAACTTCGTTTAGCAAAAGAAGCTTTCGTTTTAGGTGTTCCAACCGCAATATCTTTTGATATTGTTAAAGCCGGAGATAAACTCGGCGTTATGTTTGAAATGCTCGATTGTGAATCGCTTAAGAGTATCCTAATTAACGACAAAGCTCATTACGAAGAAAACCTCAAGAAATATGCTGAATTATTAAAGAAAATCAATTCAACAGAATGCGATAATAAAGAAATTCCATCTATCAAAAAACGTTATTTAGAAAAGGTCGACTTTATTAAGCCTTATCTAGAAGATAAATATTACAAGAAAGCAAGAGCTTTAATTGAATCAATTCCTGATCGTAAAACCTTTGTTCATGGCGATTGCCACTTCAAAAATATCATGGTTCAAAAAGGTGAATTCTTATTAATTGATATGGATACATTATCAGTTGGTCATCCAATTTTTGAACTTGCCGCTATTTATGCGCCATACTGTGCATTTAATGAAGATGAACCAGGTAATAGCCTTAAATTCTTTGGTATTAACGATGAATATGCTTCAAAACTCTATAATGATTTACTTAATCTATATTTTGGTAAAGATGACGAAGTCATTAAAGAGAAAATTAGACTTCTTGCCTACGTTCATATGGTGTGGTGGAACCGCGTCAATGAGCCAGAGAACAACAAGAGACTTGAAGGATGTAGATCTCGTTTATATTCCTTACTTGATAAATATGACGATTTAAATATCGGTATTTAATTTCTAAAATTAACTGTATTAAAAAAGCTCCGCAACATAGTTGGAGCTTTTTTCTGGCGGAGGAAAAGGGATTTGAACCCCTGCGAGGCTTGCACCTCCTACCGGTTTTCGAAACCAGCCCCTTCAGCCGCTTGGGTATTCCTCCAACGTGAGATAAATTATATCATAGAGTCTTATCTTTTGTTTAGATAAATATATATTCTTTAGTTAGTTAGATAAGGACAAGCAATCTTTGATTGAAATGCTTTATTATTAATAACTTTAATTGTATAAGCATTCTAATCGTGTATAATTTAAGACATGTCAAGTTTTCCAATTATCGATTTTGGTAATATTGAAGAGATATTGTTGTTAGTTTCGCTAGCCATACTAGTGGTTGTTTTAATAGTTATTACCGTTACCTTTATCGTTATTTCTAGTAAAGGAAAACGATATATCTCTGAAGTAAGTGATTCATCAAACTCTCTAAGAGTTTATATCATCGATTCTAAAAACGATAAAGTTCGTTATTTCAATCGTTCTAGACTCGAAAGAAAAAAGACATCGTCAATCACAGCTTTCTACAACCAATTCCCGGCTGATGAGAGAGATAAAATCATCACATGGATTGGTAATTTGCTCGATAATGTTGAGGACACTCCAAGATTTTTAGAAATCAATGTCTTATTCAATTACAACAAGAAATCTTATTTCTCGATTCTTCAAGTTACTAAAGTAGATTATGAAAAAGGCGTCATTTATCTAGAATCATATATTCTCAAATATTTGTACGCTCAAAAGGCAAAGAATGCTAATGTTCGTAAATTCGTCTCAAGAGAAAAATTTGCTAATGCAATCACTGCTAACCATCAACCAAAAGGAGTGACATTTGCTCTCAATTTCTTTAACAAAAGAACTATGGAAAACGAGATATCTCATCTTCTTTTTGTTCATATTAAAAACGTTTTAGTAAGATATATCTCCTCTACGAGAGTGATGCTTGAATATGGTGATTCACAAATCATCATCTCTGATTTAAAGATTTCACAAAGAACAAACATCATCGCTTTCGTTAATACACTTAAGAACGAAATTAACCGTATGCTTCTTATTTCTTCTACCGAAGAAGATGTTGGTTATTCCTTTGGTATTGCTGAAAACAAATATTTCTATAATGCTGTGGATAATCTAATTGAAACAGCAGTGGAATTAAGCAATATCGCTAAAGAGGATGGAAAAGACTTCTTAATTTATGAAGAAGGCCGAAAGATCTCTGCCGATAAAGATAGCCTTCATTATCGAACTGAAGTTGAAAAGATTATTCAAGATAAGAAGATTAAATATTCGTATCGACCAATATATAACGTAGTTAAAGGAAGAATGCTTGGTTATCAAGCTTATTTCCAACCACTCGATTCTTTCTTTGATTCAATCGATGAACTTAAAAACTATGCCTTTAGAACCGAAGATGATAAAGAATTATTCTCGACTATCTCTAGAGATTCCATCAATAGATTTATTCAAGAAAAAGATGGCGCTTCACTTCGCTTGTTCTTCCCGATTAACTTCAATGAAGCCGATTATGTTAATCGTACCTTCTCACATATTTCCTCAATTAAAAGCGCGAATATTGTCATAGTATTAAACGAAGATGAATTACTCAATCTTCCAAAGGAAAGCACCGATTCAGTTGTTGAAATCGCTAAAACATTTAAATCTAAAGGTTATGAAGTAGCTTTATTACTTAACGACAATGAGACTGCTTTACCTTCATCTACATATGAGGTATTTGATTTCTTCTTAATCTCTGTCGCTGTTCATATTGGCTCTAATAAATCACAAAATAGACAATTAGCCTCTTTCCAATCTTTGATTGAAAAGTTACTTAGATATTCTCGCCCAATTATCGCAATCGATATACCTTCATGGGCTCTTGTTGAATACGTTATTAAATTAGGCGTTGAAGTCGTTTCTAGCGATGTCATCGCCCCAGCTGATGAAAATGTCCTTCCACTCAATAGGAAGTCAATTGCTAAATTAAAAGAAATGAACTAGGAGGAAGATAAATGGAAAACAAAAATAGTTCAATCACCACTCAAGAAGTTGATTTTGCTCAGTGGTACACCGATGTGTGTAAGAAAGCCGAATTAATGGATTATTCATCCGTTAAAGGTTTCATTATTTATCGACCATATGGCTATGCCATTTGGGAAGAAATTCAACATTATTTAGATGCTAAATTTAAAGCAGTAGGAGTTGAAAACGTCTACATGCCTTTAGTCATCCCTAGTTCCTTATTCCAAAAAGAAAAAGATCATGTCTCTGGCTTTGCTCCAGAAACTCTTATTGCTACTAAAGGTGGTAAAAATACTTTAGAAGATGAATTAATTATTCGTCCGACCAGTGAAGTATTATTCTGCGAACATTATAAAAACATCATCGAGTCATATCGTGATTTACCAAAAAGATACAACCAATGGTGTTCCGTTGTTCGTTGGGAGAAAACAACTCGTCCATTCTTAAGAGGAAGCGAATTCCTTTGGCAAGAAGGACATACAATGTATGAAAGCGAAGAAGAAGCTCGTAAAGATGCTTTAAGAATGCTTGAAATCTATGACAAGATGGGAAGAGATTTGCTCGCTATCCCATTCGTCAAAGGTATCAAGACCGATAAAGAAAAATTCGCTGGAGCGAAAGAGACATATTCAATTGAAGCTCTCATGCCGGATGGCAAAGCTCTTCAAAGTGGTACAACCCATTATTTTGGTGATGGCTTTGCTAAAGCATTTGGTATTCAATTCCAAAATAGAGAGAATAAACTTCAATCACCATTCCAAACATCATGGGGTGTTTCAACTAGATTATTAGGTTCAATTATCATGGTTCATGGTGATGATAATGGTTTAGTGCTTCCTCCAAGAGTTGCACCAACCCAAGTCGTTATCATTCCAATTCAACAAAAGAATCCTGATGTTATGAAGAAAGCTCATGAATATTTAGATAAGTTATCTAAAGCAGGTATTAGAGTTAAACTTGATGACTCTGATCGTTCACCAGGTTGGAAATATGCCGAACACGAAATGAAAGGAATTCCTGTTCGTTTAGAAGTTGGTCCACGCGATTTAGCTAATGGAGTTTGCGTTTTAGCAAAAAGAAATGACGGCACTAAATTAGTAGTAAAAGAAGAAGAAGTGGTAACGATGTTACCAAAACTTCTCGATACCATTCATGAAGAAATGTATAAGAAAGCCTTTAAATATCTTCTTGAACATACAACTGAAGCCCATTCATTAGAAGAACTTGAAGAGATTTTGAATAGAGGTGGCTATGCAAAGGTCATGTGGTGTGGAAATCAAGCTTGTGAAGATAAGATCAAAGAACTTTATCAAGCAACTGCAAGATGCCTTCCATTTGATCAAGTACCATTTGAACATAAATGCCTAGTTTGTGGAAAGAAAGCAGAGAAAGTCGTATTTTTCGCTAGGGCATATTAAATGATTTTGTCGATTTTGTTTTTAATAATTGCCTTCGCTGGTTTTGGCTCATTAATGTATTTTAGTGGGCTATATACCACTTGGTATTGGTATTTCATTCCTATATTAGGAATACCTATAACTTATGTTTTGTTATTTGGTTTAACATTAGTTATCCTTTTCCCTTTTTCCAAAATGGTCAATATCGATGATAACGATAATAAACGTTCTAAACTCGCTGCTTTTATTGTTAGACAAGTAAACCATCTTACCATCGTTTTATCATTAACTAGAGTTAAGTATCTTGGTTTTAAAAATATCGACCAAAAACAAGAATATATGATTATTTATAATCACATCTCCAATTTTGATCCGATGGTGATTATGAATAAAGTAAAAAGACTAATTTGTATTACCAAATATGGTAATAAAAAGATTCCTGTTGTTGGAGGAATGATTCATAAAGCTGGCTATATCACAATCAATAGAGAAAATGATATGGAAGGAATTAAAGCAATCAATCGGGCGATTGAAGTGCTTGATAATCATGAAGCTAGCATCTGCGTTTCTCCAGAAGGAACAAGAAGTAAAACTTTAGAACTTCTCCCCTTTCATCCAGGTACATTCAATATCGCAAAAAGAAGTGGGGTGCCAATCGTCTGTGTTGCTGTTACAAACACAAATATGATTCATAAGAATTTTCCAAAGAAGATTACTAAAGTAAAATGTGAAGTTATTCACATCTTAAGAAATGATGAATATTCTGATATGTCAACATCAGAAATAGCTCATAAATTACATACCATTTATGAAGAATATCTAGGAGGATAAAAAATGGTCTACTTATTATTTAACCCATTAGCAAATTCTGGCAATGGCGAAAAAACAAAAAACGAAGCGAAAGCTACTCTAGAAGAAAAGCTTGGCACAATTGAAGAAAAGAATGTTATCGGTTTAGATGTTTCTGAATTCTTCGACACCTTAAAAGAAGACGATAAAGTCGTCTTGTTAGGTGGAGATGGAACTTTAATGAATTTTGCTAACCAAGTTAAGGACCGTAAATTACCTTGCCTATTCTATTTATATAGAGCAGGTACAGGAAACGATTTCCTTAATGACGTCGCTAAACCAGAAGAGAATCTAATTGAACTCAATAAATATATGGAAAATCTTCCAACCGTCTATGTTAACGACAAAGAATATCGTTATCTAAACGGCATTGGCTATGGTTTAGATGGAGCAGCATGTGAAATCGCCGATGAACAAAGAGCCAAAGGAAAAAGCAAAATTAATTACACATCTATTTCCATCAATTTACTTTTATTTAAATTTAAATGTCCAAGTGCTGACGTAACAGTTGATGGAGTCACTAAACATTATAAGAAAGTTTGGTTAGCATCAGGAATGAACGGTCGCTATTATGGTGGTGGAATGCTAATCGCTCCTAAACAAGATCGTTTAGGTGATAAACTCACCAGCGTTGTCTTCCATGATTCAGGACGTCTACATACATTGATGGTTTTCCCAAAGATCTTCAAAGGTGAACACGTTAAATACACCAAGATGGTTGATATTAGAGAAGGCCATGATATCACTGTCGAATTCTCTAGACCATGCGCTCTTCAAATCGATGGCGAAACCATTTTAAACGTCAAAAAATATCGCATTATTAAAAAATAGCTAATTTGCAGCTAATCTAACAAAAATGCCCAACATTTGCTGGGCATTTTTAATTTACTTAAATACGAATTTATTTCATTTTCGCGTAGATTTTTTCAAAGTCATTTGAGAGTAAATATTTTGAGATATCTTCTTCTTTAATAAAGAATATTTCGCCTTCTTTTGAAGGGACTAATTTTCCTTTAAAATCTTTTGATCTAAATAACATTGCTAAATGACGAACATCATCTCCAAATTCATTCCACTCAATATAGCCTCGAGGTTCAATAGAATTAACTTCTAAACCAGTCTCTTCTTTCATTTCTCTTTTAACGGCATCGATAATTAATTCATCATCTTCAACATGACCTCCAGGAAAAGTTAGACCTGGCCAATCTTTCTTAAGACGATTCTCGACTAAAAATGAGCCATCATCTTTATAAAGCATGCACATGATGGTTAATTTAATTCTCTTTTGTTGGTGAGATTTATCTTTTTTAATGAAATCTTTGTTGATTGGAGAATAATTCATGACTTAATTATCCTAAATACTAAATAAAAATAAAACTAGTTTTCTAAACTAATTATCATCTATTATGTTTTAATTAAAATATGTCAAAGAAGTCTCGAGGCGATAAAGGCGAAGCCCTAGTTATAGATGAGCTAAAGAAAATTAAAGATTATTATCGAGTTATAAATGATGCGACTCTTATTAATAAGAATTCAGAGATGTCTCATCAAATCGATCATATCTTAATTCATCCGCATGGGATTTTTATTATTGAAACCAAAAACTATTATGGAGAAATATTTTATGAAGATGGTAGATGGAACCGTCTCATCAAAAATAAAATTGAAAAACTTCCCGATCCATTTAGACAAAATAAATCGCATGCGATTACTTTAAGAAAAGCTTTGAAAGGAAAATATGAATTCATTCCAGTTGTCGTCTTCGTTAAAAATAATGTTCCATATACTGGAGATGAAAATGCAATCAATCTAAATGACTTGCTTTTATTCATCGATTCATACCCGTACACATATAAATTAAGAAAAGAAGAAATAGATAAAATCTATGAAGAAATTAATAGAAATATTTCCTCTATTTCCAAAGAAGAACATGTTGAAAATATCAAATATCTAAAAGCAGTTAACAAAGAATTAAGAAAAGAAAAAGAATATGCGATCACAACTGGGATTTGCCCTAGATGTGGCTCTAAATTAAAAATAAATGACAATAGTTTCTTTTGCCTTAAATGTGGTTATAAGTTTACTTTATAATATTTTTTCAAATAAATTGTGTTATTATTGTCAAAACAAATAATCTAGAAAGAAGATAAATTATGGATCAAGAAC
>Ga0256404_1006014_pt1 | contig 20613 bp, 20 predicted proteins | sample RumenRJG_01DNA_FD_185990 | JGI IMG/M metagenome (GOLD analysis project Ga0256404, IMG submission 185990) | Bovine rumen microbial communities from Lethbridge, Alberta, Canada - RJG_01 | ecosystem: Host-associated > Mammals > Digestive system > Stomach > Rumen | place: Canada: Alberta | collected...
AATGTGTTCTTAAGGACATTCGCCTTTTTGGTGCGTGGGGAAAATCTAAACCAATTGCTGCAGATGCTTATTCTGCTATAAAAATGACCTGTCATGATTTAGGACTTACAAGGAAAAAAATCGGTTATGAAGGCGATTATGTTTCTGTTGCGCAGTATAGAAAGCTGAATGAAGTGATTGCGCCTGCGGAATTTGTGAATTTTTCTGCACAAATGAATGGTCTGCGAATGCTAAAAGATGAATACGACATCAGTTTGATGCGTCTTTCTGCATATCTGGGTAACATTGGAATGAGAGCGGCAATTGATAATATTCGCAAATCTGAAGCAGAAGCCAGTATCGCATCTGATATTGCAATGCGCAAAGCGTGGGTTAAGGATCTTAGTGAATTTGAAGTGGGGGCATTTGGCAATACAGAAGGGGGCATCGTGAACGCACTTTGGACCTACTCCATGTCCGGCTATCGTGTTCCTTATGGATGTGACTGCCCAAAGGACAGGGTGCCTTTGGAAGGAGAGGTTTGTCTGCCGGTTGTCTGGAGTTCTATAGGGAGTCTTCAGACTGAAATTGAACGTACTGTAATTATTGGAAAACTTGATCCTGAACATGACCGTGCGTACGAGGCGATGCTTGAGGCCCGACGGCGCGCAAAGGCGGTTGCCAGGGCAGGACTGAGAATCGGAGATCTTTATGATGCCGCTGCTTCTGCACTTATCGAGTTCGGCTTCAGTGATTATTTGCCGGGGCGTATTGGCCATGGGGTGGGGGTAAGCCTGCATGAAGCACCTTCTTTAGATCGGGGAAGTGATGAATGTCTTGCGGAAGGTATGGTTATTACCATAGAGCCAGGATTAGTATTTCCGGGCTGGGGATCGGTGCGTGATTCCGACACCGTTGTGATTCGCAGGGATGGAATCGAAGTTCTGTCTGAATATCCAGAAGAAAAAATTATACGATAAATCTGATGCACGTTTTCCTTTTTCACGTACAGTCAGGTCGATTCCGGGTGAAGGGTTTTATTACAGTGACACCGCAGAAAAATATAAAAGGGGGTTTTTTTATGACAGCAGCAGCAAAAAAGAAAGGTGTTTTCGATCGGTTTCTGAACGGGATTGAATATGTCGGAAATAAGATACCGCACCCTATGCTGTTGTTTTTATATTTGAGTATTATTACAATTGTTTTGTCCTGGGTACTCTCATTAATAGGTTTCTCTGATGTTAACCCGGCGACAAAAAAGACAGTACAGGTATATAACCTGCTGTCCCGGGACGGCTTTATAAGAATGCTGACTACGGCAGTAAGCAATTTTACTGGACTTTCTGCCCTTGGTATGGTTCTTGTTTGTATGTTTGGCGTCGGTGTTTGTGATGACTCGGGTTTTTTTTCAGTCTGGCTCCGTGGTATGGTGGAAAAATCCAATGGGGCAGAGATTAAAATTATAGTGCTTTTTTCTTTTGCCTGTGTTATGGCAGACGCAGCTGCGGGAACCGGGTTTGTGGTGATGCCGCCGTTAGGTGCAATGATTTTTTCAGCAATGGGGCGTAACCCTCTTGCAGGAATGATGTGTGCCTACGCATCAGTAAGCGGTGCTTTTGCTTCAAATCTTTTAGTTACATCTATGGATGTTCTGAATCTGAGCTTTACAGAAGCTGCTGCAAAACTTGTAATTCCGGAAATGACAATGTCTCCAACGATTAATTACTATTTTTCAGCTTTTTCTGTTATTACACTGACTTTTGCTTCAGTTTATGTGACTTTGAAAATTGTTGAACCACGTCTGGGAAAATTTACCGGTGAAACGGAGATTCAAGCAGCTCATGCTGTGACGCAGCAGGAAAAGAAGGCCCTTCATAAGGCCGTTTTTGCAGCATTGATTTATATTGCTGTGATTATGCTGCTGACAGTCCCTGCAGGAGCAGTCCTGAGAGATCCGGTTTCGGGTTCTCCAATTGCGTCAAAAGCACCGCTGATGAGGGCATTACCACTGCTGATAGCATTGCTTTTTTTCATCCCCGGTGCGGTTTTTGGTTTTACGTCAGGAAAATATAAACGCTTTAACGATCTGGCAGCTGCGCTAGGGAAAAGTATGTCCGATATGGGCGGTTATATTGCACTGATGTTTTTTATTGCACAGTTTCTGAAATATTTCGGATGGTCAAATATTGGAATTATCCTTGCTATTAAAGGGGCCAATGCGCTGCAGTCATCAGGATTTCCGATTTGGGTTGTTTTACTTCTGTTTATCCTGATGTGCGCCTTAATAAATATTGTTATCGGCGGCGCTGCAACAAAGTGGGCCATACTATCTCCGGTCTTTGTCCCCATGTTTATGTTCCTCGGCTACCATCCTGCACTGCCGCAGATGGCATATCGCATTGGTGACTCTATTACAAATCCATTGTGCCCTACGTTTGCTTATTTTGGCATGTTGCTTGCTCTTGTTCAGAAATATCAAAAAGATGCAGGTATCGGTACACTTATGGCAAATATGCTGCCATACACAATAGCTTTTACAATCCTTATGGTTGTACAGCTGCTGGTCTGGTTTTTCTTCAAGATTCCGTTCGGCCCCAATGCACCTTTGTTTTTAGGTTAAACTTCAAGGAGGCATTATAATGAATCGTGGTGCAATAGTAAAAGTGTATGGTTCTCCGTACGAGCAGGGATTCCAGCAAGGCAAAGCATTAACAGAAACTATAGCGAAAAATGTGAAACTGATTAAAGAGCATTTTGAGCAGGCGAACTGTGATTATGAAAAATACAATCTTTTTGTGCAGAAAAATGTAACTTTCCTGCAAAAAAACTACCCCGAACAAATAGAAGAAATGGGCGGGATCGCTGATGGTTCTGGATTGGATTATAAAGACATATTGTTTATAAATATTCCAGCTTATTTTATGATGCAGTATTTTCCTCCCGAGTGCAGTATGATTTTGGCAAGAAAAAATGCAACTGCAGATGGCGGAACGTATTTAATCAAAAACCGTGATATGAGAATAGGACTCGAGCAGGTAGTTATTGAACGCCATTATAGTGATGGCTTGGTAATCAGTGAAGTAAGCGGGGCCGGAACTATTACTTATCCTGCCATTGGCATTAATAATTACGGCTTGGCCCTTACGACAACAGGATTTTGGTCTAAAAAGACGCATGTAGAATTAAATGATGTAAGCAGTCGGCATATTTTTGTGAATATTCATTTTCCCCTGACTGAATGCAAATCGGTGGCTGAGGTCGTAAAACATGTTGAGTACACACCAAGAATGAATGGCCTTAATATTATTGCAGCGGACAAAAATGATGCAGTGGTAATTGAGACCACAAGAGACAGCATGGCGCTTGCTCACGATGACGGAACAGGTGTTATTTACAGAACAAATCACTATGTATTTGAAGAAAACGTTAATTTGAATCCAGATAAACAGGAGTATCCATCCACATTTATGAGATATGAGCGGATAGGTGAACTTCTTTCAGAGTTGAAAAACAAAATTCGGTTCCAGGATCTTTTCAGAATACTTTCTGACCATAAAAACGAACCGTTAAATTCTATCTGTCGGCACCCGAATTCCTTAAGTTCTGCGCATACTGTTTCTACCTCTCTGGTGTCTCTTGAAGACGGCGAATTGTGGACGACTCTCGATAATCCCTGTCTGCAGCTGCCGTACTCCTGTGTAATGACTAAGAGTCAGTAGATTAAACAATAAGCTCTGAGTCGGGGTCAACTCAGAGCTTATTTGAATTATGGCGACAGGAAAACTGTTAATTTTCAGAACCTGAATAAGGACTGTGCGGAGCAAAGATTTCAGCGTCACTTGTAAGATGGCCGCCTGATGATTTGAATTCATCGCTTGCTATTTTAATAAATTCTCTTGTAAGTTCAGGTATGTAGCGACCGCGCGGTATTGTCAGCATGATCTGTGTCTGTACTGGCACGTCGGTAACAGGAAAAATTCTGATACTGTTGAATATGCGGGACTGTCTGCGCGCAAGCTCGAAATACACCTGCGGGAGCAATGTTACGCCTACGCCTGAGGCACAGAGATATAATAAGGTGTACATGTTTTTAGATTCGATAGCGATATTTGGAACAAATCCAGCTTCTTTGCAGGCAGTATGGAAAATCTTTCCGATGCGGAGTGATTTTTCAAAACAAACGAAAGGGCAGTTTTTAAAAACTTCAATTGAAGCACTTTTTGCCCCAGAACCTAACTGAAGAAGCTGAGCAGGGGAAAGGTATTTCTTCAGGACTCGTGTTGTTGTCATAATGGCGTATTTCTCCTCGCAAAGCGGGAATGAAGTAAAGCTGACACGGTCATGGGGCTCTATACCTATCACAAGATCAAGTTTTTTGTTCTGCAAGTCGTTGAAAATAACGTCGGAAACTTCTTCCTCAAGCTGAATTTTTGCATCTGGAAAAATCCGTCGGAACTTTGACAACAGCGGCGGCAGGTAAATAGGGCTTCGTGCATTGGTAATTCCTATGCGGATGTTTTTATTGTCGTGCTGACTTATATCCTTCAATTGTGAGATCATCTGAGATTTGAGATCTAAAATTTTTTCTGCATAAGTACTGAAACAGTATCCTGCTTCAGTTAAAGCAAGAAATTTCCCTCTTTTGAAGAGCTTGAGGTTTAATTCTTTTTCAACGTTGATAATATGCTTGCTTAACGCTTGCTGGGAGATATTAAGCTCCTTTGCAGTCTGCGTCATATTCATATTTTTTGTTAGTGCAAGGAAGTATTCAATATTGAGGAAATTCATGACCGTGTACGAACAGAAGGGACGTTCTTTTCTCCTTTCTGATTTATAAGCGTTTTCTGATATGTAGAACAGGAGGCTAAATATGAATAAGTACGAGCGTATTAAAACTGCTGTGGACAATGGAATACCCGATCAGGTTCCTTATGCTTTCTGGACTCATTTACCCGGCATTGATATGAATCCAGAAAAACTAGCGGAGGCAACATACGATTTTTATTGTGAATACGATCTTGATTTTATTAAAATGATGAATAACGGCATGTATGGGGCAGAATGTTACGGCTGTGAAATTGATAACTCTGAGGTGCTGAGCGGGGGAGTATCGAAGATTGTATCAACACCGGTGATGACACCCAAAGATTGGGGACAAATTGAACCGCTTTCATTAAATAATCCTGTTCTCATGAGAGAACAGCGCGCATTGGAGTTGGTTTTGAAAAAGATAAAAGGGAAAAACGTGCCTGTAATATTTACCGTATTCAGCCCATTAACAGTAGCTGATAAAATTTCAGGGAAAAAAGTTGTCGAACATATAAAAAGCGGCTATGTAAAAGAGGTAAAAAACGGGCTTGAAGCCATTGCACAAACGATGGCGCAGCTTACGCACCGTGTCATAGAAATGGGAGCCGACGGGGTATTTTTTGCAACGCAGTACGCATCATATGATAAAGTCAGCAGCGAATTCTATGCAGAATATGGGAAACCATGGGATCTTGAGGTCTTGGCGGCTGCAAAAGATGGATGGTTTAATACACTTCATGCGCATGGCAAAAATATAATGTTTGAACTGCTTAAAGATTATCCTGTCAGCGTTTTTAACTGGCATGTTGGGGAATCGTTGCCTACAATGCCTGAGGCCCATGATTTGACAGGAAAATGTCTTATGGGTGGGCTGGAACGTATGGATATTACTAACAGGCACAAAAATGAGCTTTATCACGAAATTTATAATGCGATTCTGAGTTCCGGAGGGCGTCATTTGATTCTGACGCCGGGCTGTGTTATGCGTTATCCTCTGGATAAAGAAATGCTTGCTTTTGTGAAAAAGGCGAAGGATGAAGTAGAAAGTGCATTAAGGAGAAATCATCGCATTTGATTTGCTGTTATTGTTTATTAAAAATAACAGGATATGACTTAATAATAGTATAGCATATTAAATAAAACGACAGCTTCCCAGAGATTAATAAGAATCTCTGACAGCTGTCGTTTTTTACTAATCTTCCCAGCTCTGAAACCCCTGTCCGTGGACTTCCGAGGCGATTGAGAGGCGCATGAACGCGCTCGGGTCGTTGAGATGCAGAAAGCGTTTCAGCTGGATTTCCTGCCGCGGCGCCAGCAGGGAGATCAGCACATGGCGGTTCTGGTTATCCCAGCCGCCGTGGGCGTCAAACATGGTCACGCCGCGGTGAAGCGTGTAGACAATGTAGTTGCGCACCAGTTCAGGGTTGTTGGTGATGATCATGGCCTCGCGGCGCTGGGCTGAGGCTCTGAGGTCGCCGTTGAGCACCAGTGAGGTGAGATAGGCCTGAAGAAAACCGTACACGGCGTTTTCAAAGGGGACGACGCGCAGGAACAAAAAGATGACGGCGAAGTTCAGGTACATGGTCATGTCGCCCAGTTCGACGCCGTATTTGCGGCGCACGGCGACGGAGATGATGTCCGTTCCGCCGGTTGAACCGCCTGTGGCGAAAACGCTGCCCAGTGCAATGCCCTGGAAAATTGCCGATACAATGACCAGCAGCATTTTATCGTGAAATACCGGCTTGGGGAACGATTCGAAAAACTCCATGAAGAATGAAATGGCCAGGACGGAATAGAGAGTCCACCAGAAAAAGCGCTTCGGCAGAAAACTGAAAGCGAATATAAACAGTCCCAGGTTGATCAGCGCGTTGCTGATGCCCAGCGGAATTCCGAAAACATAGTTGAGAAAAAGGCAGATTCCCATGATACCCGAGTTGGGCAGCATGGCAGGCTTGATGAAAAAGACCGTGCCGACGCAGTAAAGCGCTGAACCGAAGGTGATGACGAAGAAAGTGCGGATTTCCTCTTTCAGGCGGTCAGGCTGTATTTTCAGGCGGCCGGCCAATTTTTCCAGCATTACTGATCTCCTCCTGTGCTGAAATTTTCAGATTCAAGTGAATCATAACCGAAAGCCTGGAAAAAAGAAATGGCAGATGGCAGCGGCAGTGCATAAAGTTTAGGTTTTTTAATGAAAATTTCTGCTCAAAAAGACAGAAAGCAGAATACAGAGGGGGAGCAAAAAAAATCCTGCCGCGCCGGCGGCAGGATTCTGAACGTTCATCTGGAGCGGAAGACGGGATTTGAACCCGCGACCCCAACCTTGGCAAGGTTGTGCTCTACCCCTGAGCTACTTCCGCAATTTGTGCATGGCGGGGCTGAAGAGATTCGAACTCTCGACCTTCGGCGTGACAGGCCGACGCTCTAACCAATTGAGCTACAACCCCACTTGCGAATGCGCCTCGTAATATATCAAAATCAGGCCGCTTTGTCAAAGGGGAATTTGCGTTTTCTGCCCGGGCCGGGTGATTCAGTGGAAATTTCCCGGCGCGGGGCGGAAAAAGAGCTCTGCGTTCAGATCAGCGGCGGACCGCGGCGGCAGAGGTAATACTGCCTGCAATCCTGCTGAAGCTTCACGTTTTTATGGAAAAGCTGCCCAGAAATCCGGATTCCTGATGATCAGAGGGTGAGGAGTGAACAGTCAGTCCCTTCAGGATGTACGGGTACAAAAAGGCCCGCCGGGGCAGAGCCGGACGGTGCCGTCTGTCCGGAATCCGTGCCCGGGCGGGGCATGTACTGCATTATTATTCAGGGCGGCTCTGAATGTGTCAGCCAGTGCGGAGAAAATGGAACTTTCTAATGCTGCATTCACCGGCTGCCGGGCAGGAAGGGCCAATCTCCCCCGGCTCCGGCCGGTTCCTGATTCAGCAGGCGCAGACGTTACTTGTCGAAGGCGCTTTCCGGCTGCACAGAAAGGCCTGTGCTGCGCTCGCCGCCGAAAATATCCCAGTAGTACGTCAGCAGGGCGGCACCGACCAGTCCGCCGCCGGCATCAACCACGATAAAACAGGCCCACGCACCGTCAAGACCCATCATCTGGGGCAGAATGAGCAGCGCCGGAAGGAACAGCAGTCCCTGACGGCAGAAGTTGAGAAAAAGGCTCAGCCCGGATTTCCCGATGGCCAGAAAGGCGTTTGAAGCCACTATGCCGGCTGCGGCAAAGGGCATGCCGAGGTAGCCGATGCGCATGGCGTGTACAGTCATGTTCACCAGAGTTTCTTCTCCGGCGGCAAAGGCCGACACCATGGAGCGGGTGAGAAATTCGGCGCAGAAGAATGAAAGGACAAAATAGGCCGTGCACATGTACAGCGCGCACATCACTGTTTTTTTCACACGGTCGGACTTCTGGGCACCGTAGTTGTAGCCCACGATCGGCTGAAGTCCCTCACCGATGCCGAACACCGGCAGATAAATCAGGTTGTCGAGACAGAAGAAAATTCCCATGGCGGAAATAGCCATGTCGCCGCCGTACCGTTCAACAATGTTGTTGAAAAGCATCATGCTGAACGTGTAGAACAGCTCCATTAAAAAGGGTGATGCGCCGATGAGCAGCATCTCCCTGATGATTTCACGGTCAGGATACAGCGTGGCGGCCGTAGGTTTCAGACGGCCCCTGCGTCCCAGATAGAACAGCGCCACCCACAGAAATGAAGCGGCCTGTGCCAGCGAAGTGCCCAACGCCGCGCCGGCGACGCCCATGGGGATGCGCACAATAAAGAGCCAGTCAAGAAACACATTCATTGCCGCGCCGATGAGCATAGTTCCCATTGCCCAGCGAGGAAAGCCTTCGGCCCGGATCAGGTAATTCAGCGAAAAGCCGAGAAGGTTGAACGGCAGTCCCCACAGGATGATCTTTGTGTAGAGCCGGGTCTGCGCAGCCAGACGCGCTGATGCGCCGAGGGCTTTCACAAGCTCGTCGAGGAACAGCAGGCTGAATGCCATGAAAAGTACAGAAAAAACCGTCATCAGCGCAGCCGCGCTGCCGATGACATTTTCCGCCCTGCGGGTGCGGCCCTCGCCGAGGAAGCGTGAGAGCTGCGAGGCCCCCCCGACGCCGACCAGAGATCCCGCGGCGATCACGAACACCGTGAGAGGAAAGGTCAGTCCGACCGCGCCGAGGCCGTCCGCACCGATGCAGCGGCCGATGAAAAGGCGGTCAACAATGTTATAAAGTGCATTTGCCACAAGACCAAGTGTTGCCGGAACAGAGTACCGTAAGAGCAGACGGGCGACAGAGCCCTGACTCATACTGGACAGAGTGGAAGTCTGAGTCATGATGAATCAACCTCATTTCAAAATCAGACCACAAAAGACAGACAGTTTTTTGTCTACATTCTTTTTTTCCTTCTCGAGGAGAGTATGGAGATTCCTCATGGAACCTCTAATGCGCATAAATTTATTATATATGAAAAACAAAGTAATTCAAAAGCGATAGGGCTGAATAGGGCCGGATAGGGGCGGATAGGACCGATTAGATCACAAAATTGCCGCTGAGTCGCACATTTACGAGGTAATGCGAATGAGTCTGACAAAGCATAAATTCAGTTATATTAAGGTATTGATGCCATTTGAAGCAGATTGTATACAATAAAACAAGCTCTTTAAATCTCGTTTTTTCGGTATGAAATCATATTTGCGTTTTTTGTAAAAATCATATTAAATTATCATTTTTGCCAGCGTAAAAACAGGGTGCAAAAACTGAACTTTATACAAAAAACATTGTCCGGAGAAGAGGCGTGCCTGAAAGCGCTGAAATAGCTGCAATTTAAGCACCGGCAGCGGAACCGGACGGAGCATGAAAAACATGTCTGTCCGTGACAGATGCGGTTCTGCAGCCGCCGGTTCTGGCGGCGTACAGAAAATCAGAACAGAAAAGTGTTTTGAGCAGGCCGATTGAATACCATTTTGAGCTGCCGCGCGGCACTTTCAGACGGCAGAAACGCATAGAGAAAAAAGTGCGCGGCGCCTGCCGTCAGGCGTATAATAGGAGTGCGCCGCCGACGGCCTCCGGCTGTCCGGCAGGCAGGGCACGCATTGCCGTGCTGCTGCCGGGGGGCGGACACTTTAATGCCGCAGGGGTGATTTTCTTGAATTCCGTGAAGACGCTGAACCGCACTCAGTCTGAACTGCTTCTGATTTCACTGATCATTGTCAGGTCAAGCACGTTCATGATGTCGAAGGTGCTTCTGCGCACCATGCAGCCGCTGAACATCCTTTCAGTGCGCTTTGTCATCACATTTGCGTTTCTGATGATCTTCTTCTGGAAAAAAGTGATCTCAGCCGACCGCAGAACGGTTTTCTGCGGCCTGATTCTCGGCGCGCTGTTTATTGCCACGATGTTTTCAGAGCTGATGGGACTGCGCACGTCGGACTCAACGCGAATCGCGTTTCTGGAAAATTCAGCGTTTGTGTTTGTGCCGCTTTATGAATCTGTCCTGAAGCGCCGCCTGCCGGGCGCGCGCTCCCTCGTGTGCGCCGCGGTGACGCTGGCCGGCGTCGCCTGTCTGACGCTGCGCGCGGGCTTCGGCGGTTTTGCCGCGGGCGACCTTTTCGGCCTGCTGGCGGCCATGCTCTATGCGTCCGCAATTGTGACCACAGACCGTTTTTCACGCCGTCATGACGCGCTGACTCTGGGGCTGATCCAGATGGGCGGAATGGCACTGTTCTCGTCTGCCGCCGCGTTTCTGTTCACTGACCCGCGTCTGCCTGTCACGGCTGCAGAGTGGAAAAACATCCTTGTCCTTGCCGTGATCTGCTCTGGCTTCGGGTTTACGTTTCAGCCCGTGGCGCAGCGCGGCACGACTTCAGAACGGGCCGGTTTCTTCTGCGCGCTGGCGCCTGTGAGTGCCGGGATTCTGGGACACATTTTTCTCCATGAATCACTGGGAGTTCAGGGAATCATCGGTGCGGCGCTGGTTCTGACCGGACTGCTGATTCCCCATTTCTGGAAGGACGCAGAACATTAAGACAGAACGAGGGCCGCGGAAACTGCCTCTGGAGGGTGTTTCCGCGGCCCTTTCCTTATGGGCCTTCTGTTTTCAGATTGCGTCAGCACGAAAAACGGCAGGGTGCGGGAAATTCCGGAGTGCTGCAGGATAGGGCGGAATTTCAGAAAACGGAAAACAGCCGACACAGACCGCAGAAAATTTTTCAGCGGCGGATGGCAAAGAGCGCATTTTGCTTTTTCACTGCGGGGTGCGGGGAAAACTTGATTCCTGCTAGCAGCGGCTTTATTATATGAGATAAAAATTAAGTACATGCTTTAAACATAATACATATGCAAAGGAGAGTGCAGAATGTGCCGGTGCATTACCTCAGAAAGCCTTGAAACGACAGGATTCAGTTATACTCTGTCGCTGATCAGTGGAAAGTATAAAATGACGATTCTCTACACGCTGATGGAGTTCGGCGTTGTCCGGTTCAACGAGATGAAGCGCTATATCGGCGGAATTTCGTATAAAACGCTGAGCCAGACGCTGAAAGAGCTTGAAGCCGACCGGCTGGTGCTGCGCCGGGAATACCCCCAGATACCGCCCAAAGTGGAGTACAGCCTGACAGAGAGGGGAAAATCGCTGATTCCCATTCTTGACGGCATGTGCGAATGGGGCGAAAAAAACAGACTGAAAGACAGCTGAGGCCGCAAAGCCCCGGCTGTCTGCATTTTCAGATGAACAGAAATCCGAGCGCGTTGAATGCGAAGCCGATCAGCATGATTCCCGCCGTGACGAGCGCGACAAACAGCGCAAGCAGCTTCGGCCGCACAGCCTGGCGCAGCATGATGACGGACGGCAGGGAAAGCGCCGTGACAGACATCATGAACGCTACAACGGTTCCCAGTCCGGCGCCTTTGGCATAAAGCGCTTCGGCGATGGGAATAGTGCCGAAGATGTCGGCGTACATGGGAATGCCGATCAGCGCGGCGGCGACGACCGCGAGGGGATTATGGCTGCCGAGGATGCGCTCGACGAACTCGCGCGGCAGCCAGTTGTGAATGAAAGCGCCGATGCCCACGCCGATGAGGATATAGGGAAAGACCTTTTTCAGCGTGAACAGCATCTGCCCTTTGGCGTACTGAAGACGGTCTGCCGCTGTCAGTTCGGGGGAGTCAAGTTCGGGCGGCCTCATGCTGCGCACAAAAGGCTCAATCTGATCCTCCATGTGCAGCCTGTCAATGACAGTGCCGCCGGCAACAGCCAGCACAATGCCGATAATCACATAGGCAGCGGCAATTTTCGGCCCGAAAATGCTCATAAGCAGCACCAGCGACCCGAGATCAACCAGCGGCGACGAGATCAGGAACGAAAACGTAACGCCCAGAGGCAGCCCGGCGCTTGTGAAGCCGATGAACAGCGGGATGGACGAACAGCTGCAGAACGGCGTTACTGTTCCGAGCAGGGCGCTGGCGAGATTGGCAGTGAACCCGCCCATGCGCCCCAGAATTTTCTTGGTGCGCTCCGGCGGAAAGTAACTCTGGATGTATGAAATGACGAAGATCAGCGTGGCCAGCAGAATGACGATCTTTATCACGTCAAAGATGAAAAACTGCAGGCTGCCGCCCAGCCGTGATGCGATGTCAATGCCGCAGGCCGTCAGCGCCTTTCCGGCCAGAACATTGAGCCATTTCATGGAAAGAACCTGGTTCTGAATAAAGTTCCACATGGACTGAAATCCTTTCAGCGCAATACTGAAAGCCGCGCTCCGTGAAACGCGGCTTCTGCGTTCATGCCAGCTTTGACAGCAGCCTGACCATCTGGTCGGCAGTCGGCACCTGGCCGGCGAGAATCACCTTTCCGTCAACTGCGACGGCGGGCATGCCCATAACGCCCATCGCCATGATCTTCTTCAGGTCGCTGACAAATTCAACGGGCACGTCAAGGCCCATCTTTGCCACAGCGTCCTTCACAGCTTTTTCTGTCTGATGGCAGCGGGAGCAGCCCGTGCCGAGAACCTGGATCAGTTTCATTGTTCAAGCCTCCCTGTGATTTTCCTTTTCCGCTGTGCAGCCGCAGTGTGAAGAAGCACAGCAGCCGTCTGCACTGAGCGAAGCACACACGCACCGCACCGCCTGCGACAGGCAGGTAAGGCGCAGCGAATAAAAGACATTGACGCCGCGCTTTTCCGCGTGCAGAACGCCTTTTTCAACCATCAGCGCCAGATGCTTGCTCACCGTCGTGCGGTCGCAGCCGTGAAACTCCTGAGCAATGCGGCAGGAGCACAGCTCGCCGTCTGCCAGCATGTCAACGATTCTGAGCCGCACGGGATGGGCAATGGCTTTGAAAACATCGACGCAGCGCGTTAAATCTTCCTGTTTCATGGCACCGTCCTTTCAAAATATGTGGCGAAAATTACACGTGGTTATTTCGCCACATATAGTAGCACTGAACCCTAAAAAGCGCAAGACAGAAAAGCTTCTGCAAAAAAAATTCCGGCGGAAAAACCGCCGGAATTTTTTTGTCTGCAGCCGGATGCTGCTGAAAAACTACTGCTGTACGGCCGGTGCCGCTGCGGCTGCCGGTTTGACGGCAGGCTTTGCACCGGCATTGTCAATGGCATGGACAGGGCATTTGCTGGCACAGAGGCCGCAGCCCACGCATTTTGAAGAGTCGATTTCTGCAAGAGCGCCCTTCATGGCGATTGCCTGCTTCGGGCAGACCTTTACGCACATCTGGCAGCCGATGCAGCCGGTGGAGCACACCTTGCGGACGAAGACGCCGGCCATCGGATTGGAGCAGGCCACGTGCACCTTTTTGCTCTTCGGCACCATGGTGATGATGCCGCGCGGGCAGGCTTCAGCGCAGGCTCTGCAGCCGACGCACTTATCGCGGTCCACTTTCGCGACGCCGTCAACGACGTGAATGGCGTCAAATTTACAGGCTTTGACGCAGGTTCCGAAGCCCATGCAGCCGAAGGAACACGCTTCCGGCCCGCGGCCGGGAACCACGGAAGCGCTCTGGCAGTCGCTGACGCCGAGATAGATGCAGTCCTTCGACGTTTTTGCGAAGGATCCCTGACACCGCACAAACGCCACTTCAGGTTCTGATTCGCTGGCAGCCACGCCCATGATGGCGGCAATTTTGTCTGCCACAGGAGCGCCGCCCACAACGCATTTGTTCAGCGGGCATTTGCCGGAAGCGCAGGCTTCGGCATAGTTGTCGCAGCCCGGGTAGCCGCAGCCGCCGCAGTTGGCGCCGGGAAGCACGGCGCGGATCTGCGTCTGGCGCGGATCAACCTCCACGGCAAATTCGTTGGAGGCAAAGGCAAGCAGGCAGCCGAAAACAACGCCGAGGCCGCCCAGAACAATTACGGCAAGCAGAATTCCGGTCATCGGGATCACCTACCTGATCAGACCGCTGAAGCCCATGAACGCGATGGACATCAGACCGGCGGTGATAAGAGCGATGGGCAGGCCGCGCATGCAGCGGGGCATGGAATCGTTCATTTCAATTTTCTCACGGATGCCCGCCATCAGCACAATGGCCAGCAGATAGCCCACGGCTGTGCCGAAAGCATTTACCGCGGCGGTGAGAAGGTCATAGTGTTCATTCATGTTGATGACGGCGACGCCGAGCACGGCGCAGTTTGTGGTGATCAGCGGCAGGAAGATTCCCAGAGCCTTGTACAGGCCGGGCATCATCTTTTTCATCACGATCTCCACGAACTGGACCAGCGCGGCAATGATCAGAATGAACGCCAGCGTGTAGAGGTATTCCAGTCCGAAGGGCACAAGCAGGTAATTGTAGGCAAGCCAGGTCATGACGGCTGCAAAAGTAGTGACGAAAATGACAGCCAGCCCCATGCCCTTGGCTGTTTCAAGCCTGCTTGAGACACCCAGGAACGGGCAGCAGCCCAGGAAGCGCACAAACACAATGTTGTTGACGAAAATGGAACTGATCAGCAGTGCAAGAAGGCTCACGGACTACCCCTCCTTCTTCGCGCCAACGGCGCACTGGGTTTTGTGGCATGACGAAGCCAGCGCACAGCCGCTGCATGAGCCGAGTTCTGCCCAGCCGTCATAGGTGCTCTGTGCGGGGGCGGGCGCGCGGCTCTTCATTTCTTTGCGGATTTTGTGCTGGTGCATTACAGCCATCATGATTCCGAGCGTGATGAAGCCGCCGGGGGCCAGTATGGCCAGCAGCATGGGCTGATACAGCCCGGGAGCGAAGACCTGAACGCCGAAGATCGTGCCGGCGCCGATCAGCTCACGGATGGCGCCGATCACTGTCAGCGAAAGCGTGAAGCCGAGCCCCATGCCGAGACCGTCGCAGGCTGACGCAAATATGCCGTTTTTCGAGGCGAACGCCTCAGCCCGTGCAAGAATGATGCAGTTGACCACGATCAGGGGAATGAAGATTCCCAGTTTCGCGTCCAGTGCAGGCGTAAAGCCCGCGATGAGCAGCTGCAGAATCGTGACGAAACCGGCAATGACGACGATGAACGAGGGAATGCGGATTTCGTCGGGAATGATCTTGCGCAGCGCAGAAATCGCCATGTTCGAACCGATCAGCACAGCCGCGGCGGCAAGCCCCATGCTCAGGCCGTTTTCAGCGCTGGTCGTGACCGCGAGCGTCGGGCACATGCCGAGCACGAGGCCGAAAGTGGGATTTTCCTTGAAGATGCCGTTTGCGATGATTTTGAGAGGATTTGCCATTTACTTTGCCCCCTCGCTCTTAAAATGGGCTTTCCAGTAATCGCGGGCCGTATTGACAGCGCCGGTGACCGCGTTCGAAGTGATGGTCGCACCTGAGATTGCCTGAATCTGGCTGTCGTCCTGCGCAGGAGTCTTGACGACTTTAAGGGCGCCGTCGGTCAGACGCTCATGGAACTGTCCGGCAAAAGCCGGCTCCGAGGCCCGCTGTCCGAGGCCGGGCGTTTCGCCTGACTCAAGGATGGAAATATCCATAACGCGCCCCTCGCTGCTGATGCCGCAGACCATTGTAAGCACGCCGCCGAAACCCTTGGGCTTCAGTGTAAAGCAGTAGCCGGCGGTTTTTTCTCCGTCAAGGCCCTGATAGATCTCACTGATGATGCCGCCGTTTTCCACGGCCACTTCTTTAAAGCTCCTGGCGCCGGGAAGCGTGGCCTCAAGGGCATCTTCCTTCTGTCTGCGGCGCTGTTCTGCGATGGGGCCGCTGGTGATGTGCTGCACGATGCCAAGCAGAAGGCCCGTGACAGCGGTGATGCCGAAAAGAATGATTCCAAGACGGGCAATTTTATTTGACATGGTGTTTCACCTCGCCGAAAATGTGCGGCTTTGTTGCACGGTCAATCAGCGGAACCATGAGGTTCATGATCAGAATGGAGTAGGACACGCCTTCAGGATAGCCTCCCCAGCGGCGGATCACAGCCGTCAGGAAGCCGCAGCCCAGGGCAAAGATGATTTGTCCCTTTACCGTGATGGGTGACGTGGTGTAGTCAGTGGCCATGAAAACAGCGCCGAGGAACAGACCGCCGCTCAGGGCGTCAGCCACGGGCGCGCCGCGGCCGAACAGCGTGCAGAGCACAACGGCAGTGACCGTGTAAACGACCGGCACGTGCCATGTGATGATTTTCTTCCACAGCAGAATTCCGAAGCCGATCAGAATCGCGATTTTGCAGGTTTCGCCGATAGTGCCGCCCACGGCACCGGTCAGCATGTCCATCACCGGAGGCAGCGTGTTCAGCGAGCCGGTCTTGATCATCGAAAGCGGTGTTGCCGTGGAAACGCCGTCAAGCGTCCATGACGTCATGGGCACAGGCCAGCTGGCAAGCATCATTGCACGCCCTGCAAGCGCCGGGTTGACAATGTTGCAGCCAAGGCCGCCGAAGAACTGCTTGACCACAAGGATGGAGAACACAGAGCCTGTCGCGGCCATCCAGTAAGGGATAGTGGGAGGCAGGTTGTACGCCAGAAGCAGACCGGTCACAGCGGCAGAAAGGTCGCTTACAGTGACTTCGCGGCCCGTGCATTTCTGCCACAGAAACTCGGTGATCACGCAGGCGGCCATGCAGACAGCCATCACCGCCGCCGCGCGGATTCCATAGTGATACACGCCCATGATTCCCGCAGGAACAAGGGCGGCAAGCACCCACGCCATGATCTTCTGCGTTGTCAGCCCGGCGTGAGTGTGAGGTGAGCTGGAAACAACAAGCCGGTATTCCATTACTTAGCCGCCTCCTTTGCCTTCTGCTCCTGAGCTTTCTTTTTCCGGCGCTGCGCCGCGATATAGGTTTTGCCGTCGCGGCAGCTCTGCGTCAGAGGACGGCACGCGGGGCACGAATAAGTGCAGCTGCCGCACTCAATGCAGTTCAGACCGCCTTCGGCCTCGAAACGGTCGTACTGTTTTGCCAGCACATAGGCATCAAGTACGCTCGGCACAAGGCCCATCGGGCAGGCTTTGACGCACCGGCCGCAGTGCAGGCATGCAGAGGCGCGTTTCAGCATTGTAGATTTTTCAGTCAGCGCCAGGATGCCGGAAGTGCCTTTCACCGCAGGAACGTCAAGAGTGCGCATGGACATGCCCATCATGGGGCCGCCGGCCAGCACCTTCACAGGCGGTTCCCTGAAGCCGCCGCAGAAGTCCACAAGTTCCTGAATGGAGGTGCCCAGAGGAATCTTCACGTTCTTAGGCTCTTTCACCGCATCGCCCGTCACAGTGACAATGCGTGTCGTCGAAGGCTCGCCCATGGCAATGGCGCGCCAGCACTGCTGAACCGTGCGCACGTTGGAAATAATGCAGCCCACGTCGGCGGGCAGCGCCGTGGCGACATATTCCTGTCCGGTCAGGGCTTCAATCAGCATCTTTTCAGCGCCCTGAGGATATTTCACCGTCATGGGCTGAACTGTCAGGTTTCTGACACCCAGCGCGGCGATGGATTTATTCATGGCCTCAATGGCCTCGGGTTTGTTGTTTTCAATGGCGATGATGCCCTTTGCCTCGGGGAAAAGCCGCAGAAGCAGCGCCATGCCTTTGACAATTTCGTCAGTGGCTTCAAGCATCAGGCGGAAATCGCAGTTCAGGTAAGGCTCGCATTCGGCGCCGTTGGCGATCAGCCATTTAATAGTGTCCTTGGGAGGCGGCGCAAACTTCACCGCCGCAGGGAACGTGGCGCCGCCGAAACCGACAATGCCTGCCTCGCGGATGCGCTGAAGGTACAGCTTGGGGTCGCAGTTCTCATAATCGGGAAGAGGCGCCCAGCGCGGGTCCTTTTCATATTTGCCGTCGTTCTCGACAATGACGCAGGTGTCGAAATTTCCGGCAACCGTACGGTGAGGCGCAATGTCCTTCACGGTGCCTGAAACGCTTGACAGGACCGGCGCCGAGACAAACGCATCGGTGCTGCCCAGCACTGTGCCGACCAGAACCCTGTCGCCTTTGGCAACAGCCGGTTTGTTCGGAGCGCCGATGTGCTGCGACATGGGGAAGATCAGCTCGCCTGCGGGAAGATAGGATTCAACTGCTTTGTTCCGCGTCAGATCCTTGTTTCCGGCGGGGTGCACGCCTCCCCAGAACGTAGGAAAACTCATGATTTTTCCTCCTTCTAAGCCGTCTTTAAACAGGAAAATCTGTCCTGCTGTGTTGTTGAGATGGGAGCTTCAGAAACAACACCTTATATAATATCATTTTTTAATAGACAAAAAAGACAGACGGCCGGAAAAAACGTAAATATAAATATATTAGTTTAAAAGCAACGTGAAAAAGAGAACTAAATATAATGTGTACTGTATACGAAAAGTTCTGCGCCGGAAGCCGGCATAAACACGGCGCGCGACGTTCAGGACAGCAAGGAGCACGTTTTTGTATGAAAGTAAAATTCACACAGGAAGCGGAAAAACAGTCAGAGTGTTTCTGTTTTTCTGCATGAACCGGCGGAACTTTTGTTTTTGTCAGAAGCGGGCCGCCGGCCGGACAGCCTCTCTGCGGCAGGCAGCCCCGGCGGCTGCGGAAAGGACAGAAAAAGGCTCTGTCCTGCGGCAGCAGAGACAGAGCCGGATGGCGGGGAATACTTTTACTCTCCGGAGAAGATCTTTTCTGAGGCAGGCATGACACCTGCCTGCAGTTCAAATAATCTCGCAGCTGATTTCCTTTAATTTTGCACTGACCCACGGGCGGATATAAGTGCCGTCCTCTGCAATATGAGCCTTGATGTCGGCTTCCTTTTTCTGGACGGCCCGGACAGCCGCGGCAAGATTTTCAGCGATTCCGGGGTCGATGAACAGCACCCCGTCGCCGTCGCCCACAACGATGTCGCCCGGCTTTACTGTCTTTCCGCCGATCACCACAGGCACGTTGATCTCCCCGGGTCCGTTTTTATAAGGCCCGTTGGGTGTTGCCGCGCGGGCATAAGTGGGGAAGTCCTTCATGGCGGCTAGTTCATCGCGGTCGCGGATCGCACCGTCGCATACAATTCCCTTAATGCCGCGGCTGCGGCAGTACGTTGCCATGAGTTCGCCGAAAATCGCCCTGTCTGTAAAGCCGCCCGCATCTATAACGATGACATCTCCCGGCTGCGCCAGATCCATTGCGGCATGGAACATTAAATTGTCTCCCTGGGGGACGCGCACTGTAAATGCCGGGCCTAAAAGCTGCCGCTTCCCATGGGGACAATGGCAGCGTCTACAGCGGCGATCCGTTCCATGCAGTCGTCAATGTTGGCGACAGGCATGCCTTTGAACAGCTCTACCAGTTCTTTTGAAGGACGCGGAAAATTGCGGATTATTCTGCAGCCTTGTGACATCAATGAGTCCTCCCTCGGATTTTCATCTGTTAAAGTAAAGCGCAGACAGCCGGTGCGGCTGCTGCAATTTTTGAATTATCCCGTGCTGCGCAGCTGTCAGGATCTGAGAAGAACGTCTCCGGTCCCGTCAGGCCGCCTTCGCAGCCTTTTGCTTTTCTGTCTGGTCAATAATTGCGGCGACGACATTGTCTCCGGTGACATTGCAGGTGGTTGTAATGGAGTCAATGATCGGGTAAATGCCCATAATGGACATGAAGTCAAGCGGAAGCCCGAAAGTGGAGAGCATTACCAGAACCATGATGAACATCGAGTTGGGAATGCCGGTATTTCCAAGTGTTACAAGCACGCCGACCAATGCCATCAGAAGCAGATTTGAAAAATGCATCTCCAGGCCCATGCTCTGTGCGACAAATGTAGCGGCAATTCCCAGGAAGAATGCAGCGCCGTCGCAGTTGACGCTTGCACCGAAGGGAATCACGAAATCGGCGATGCTCGGGGATACGCCAATGCGGTTTTTGCTGTTGTCCAGCGATACAGGCAGCGTAGCGTTGGTGCTGCGCGTGCTGAAGGCAGTGATCCATACCGGCGGCAGAAGTTTCATGAGCCGCATGGGGCTTTTTCTGGTCACAAGCAGATACAGCACAGGATATACTACCAGAAGCTGCAGCAGTCCTGCTGTGTACGATGTGATCAGCAGTTTGGCCAGCGGTTTGAGAACATCAAAGCCGTACTGAGCCATTGTGCTGCACCCCAGTGAGAAAATACCAATCGGGGCAGTGGTGAGAATGCCTTCAAGTATTTTCATCAGCCACTTGCTGACAGTCCTGAAACCGCTTTCCAGGGCGTCCTTGTATTTCTGCTCCATGTAAAGAACGGCAATTCCGCCGATGACCGAGAAGATGACGATCTGCAGCATATTTCCTTCTGCAAGAGCCTGAAGAATGTTCACAGGCACCATGTTCAGGATAAACTCACGCCAGGTGTTTCCCTTGGTGACAGCAGCATTCGCAGCGTTTGTATAGACGAAGCCGACGCCGGGTTTGAGCAGTGCCG
>Ga0256404_1006015_pt1 | contig 20611 bp, 20 predicted proteins | sample RumenRJG_01DNA_FD_185990 | JGI IMG/M metagenome (GOLD analysis project Ga0256404, IMG submission 185990) | Bovine rumen microbial communities from Lethbridge, Alberta, Canada - RJG_01 | ecosystem: Host-associated > Mammals > Digestive system > Stomach > Rumen | place: Canada: Alberta | collected...
CATCTACACTCGCATTTCCCGAAAATAGTCGAAAATATCGTCATTTAGGTTGCGTGCAAGTATTACGCTGTGTTTTTAGGCTAAGACAAGACGCGGTCGGAAGCTAATATAAATATATTAGCGGCGGACGGAACGAAGTATTAGTCAAAAACACAGTGTAAGACCAAGGTTCGTATTATTCTCGGCTGGCACTCGGAAGCAAGGCTGTCCGCCTTGCTTTCTTATTACGAATTTCGGCAGAGCCGAACGAAGTATTAGTCAGAAACAAAGCGTAAAACCAAGATTTGTATTATTCTTGACCGGTACTCGAAAGTAAGATAGTCCGTCTTGCTTTTTTATTGCGAATTTTGTCTTTGCAGAAACACGAGGCACAAAACAACTTAAAGATATTTTATACCTTTTAGGGTATAATTTATATGTCAATAATTTATTTTATACCCTTTGGGGTATATTTTTTAATCAAATGCTCGACACTATACCCGTTATAGTGTATAATCAACTTATTATGAATGAAATTGCTACGTTTATCAAACAAGAAAGAAAAAAGGCTAAACTCACGCAAGAGGAATTTGCTATTCGGTCGGGGCTCGGTCTCCGATTCATACGAGAGTTGGAACAGGGTAAAGAATCCGTCCGAATGGACAAAGTAAATCAGGCGCTTGCTATGTTCGGCGCGATTGCGGTCCCGGGTAAGTTATCGGCGGATACAAAGGAGAATAACTAATGGAATCAAATTTTCGTAGCGCTAAAATTTACGTTTGCGACCGTTTTGCAGGGACTCTTTCCGAAACCGATTCAGGGTATACTTTCGTTTACGACGCGGAATATCTTGCCGATTCGTCCTCGAAACCGGTTAGTTTGACCCTTCCGAAAAGAGCCGAGGCTTATGCGTCGAATACGCTTTTCCCGTTTTTTGACGGGCTGATTCCCGAGGGCTGGCTTTTGAACATGGTCACGCATAATTGGAAACTCAACGAAAGAGACCGTTTCGGCTTGCTTCTCGTCGCTTGCGTAGACTGCATCGGCGCGGTTTCTGTAAGGGAGGTAATCGAATGATTTGTCTTTGTTGCGGGAAACCGATAAAAGAAACCGCAAAAGCGGAAGAACTAAAAAACTGTTGGCACAATGCCTGTGTAAAACGCTTTTTCGGGACAAAAGAATTGCCGGAACTTAACCTTTCTGCCGAAACTATTGAAAGCATCGCAAACGAATGTACAAGAAAAGGCTTTACGGTGCCCGGTGTGCAAAAAAAGCTGTCGCTTCATTTATCGCGCGAAAAGAACGGAAAAGAGCGTTTGACTCTTGTCGGTTACCCGGCAGGATACATATTAAAACCGCAAACTTCCGATTTCCCCGCACTGCCAGAAGCGGAATATCTCGTTATGCAGATGGCAAAAATCACGGGAATCAAAACAGTGCCTTTCGCTCTTGTCCGTCTATCCGAAACGGGGGAATTCGCCTATATTACGAAACGTATCGACCGTGCGATAAACGGCGAGAAGATAGCGATGGAAGATTTCTGTCAGCTTGACCTAAAATTAACTGCCGATAAATATAAAAGTTCCTACGAACGTTGCGGAAAAATCGTAAAAAAATATTCCGAAAACACGGTACTCGATATGACCGAACTCTTTCTGAGAATAGTCTTTTCTTTCGTCGTCGGCAACTCGGATATGCACCTTAAAAACTTTTCTCTTATAGAAACGTCGGCGGGAAGTAATAAGTACAGACTGTCGGAAGCATACGATATGCTCCCCGTCAACGTTATTTTGCCTGCCGATAAGGACCAAACGGCGCTAACGCTTAACGGCAAAAACCGCAATCTTCGCCACAACGATTTTCTTGCCTTGGCGGATAGTTTCGACCTTAACCGTAAATCCGCCGAAAAAATGATAGCTGAAATCGTATCAATTAAAAATACGTATCTCACGCTTTGCTTGAATTCTTTCTTGCCGAAAAACTATAAAGAATCGCTTTGTGAGCTTATCAAAACGCGCATAGAAACGGTAAAGTGAAGTTGCCTGACGGCAATAAGATTTGGAGAAGAAGCGAAAGTCAAGTATAAATAATTAGAAAAGGATAGGATTTTGATGTTCTATCCTTTTTTATTTACAAGAAGTAGTTACTTACTTTCTTTTCGGTGTGAAAAGAAAGTAGCAAAGAAACACACGAGCCGCAAGTTGCGAAGTCCGGCTCGACCGAACACGCTTTTCTTTTCATAAGGATAAAATAAATATATAATTAAGGGGGCATCGCTCCAAGCCCCCTTAATAAACCCCTTTCCTCATAATGTTCCCCCTTATCCGAATTTAACGAAGTATATCATTCACAACAAAACTAATTACTTGAACAAAGTTTATTAAGATATGGATAAACCAAATCCGAATTTAACGAAGTAAGTATTTCTCAACAAAACATATTACTTGAACTAACTTTATTTACATAAGGACAAAAATATCCGTTAGGGTGGGTGGGCGGGATATACAAAACCCTATTTACAGATAAAAACGGAATAGAACGCACGCCTATTCCGCCTTAATCTTTATATCCTTAACGCCGAAATCTTTGATTTTGGCAATTAACTCCACGAAGTGGAAATTAACGCCCGTTAGGGCAATTAACTCCGCTCCGGTAAGAGTGGAAATTAACGCCGAGCCTACGGCTTGGCAATTAACTACTTCGCTTTAACTTCCTTCATGCACTTTCTCGGACATTTTGCCACGCAGGTAAGGCAGCCGTCGCACTTCGAGTAGTCGATTACGGGGAGATTGTTTTCCATAGTTATTGCTTTTTGGGGGCAATTTTTTGCGCACAGACCGCAACCTATACAGCCGGCTTTGCAGAAGTTCATTACTTCTTTGCCTCGGCAACGGGAGCTGCACGCGACGTATACGCGGGCTTTTTGCGGAATTCTGCCTATCGCATTGCGAGGGCATATCATAATGCATGCTCCGCAGGAGGTACATATTGCGGGGTTGACTTCGGCGAGTCCTTTTTCGTTAATCGCGATAGCGTTCACGGGGCAGGCTCTTTCGCAGCTGCCGCCGCCGAGGCACGCCGTCTGGCAAATTTTTCTTCCGTCGTGGTAAATCATCTGATTTCTGCACCCTTCGTTACCGACGTATTCGAACTTGTCTTCGGCGTCGATACCTCCGTTGCAATGCACGACAGCCATCGTGGGGTCTTCCGCCTCAAACGGGATACCGCTTATTTTCGCTATTATTGCTTTGGCTTCGTCGGAGGTGGCCTTACAGTCGTTAAGGCAGGCTTTGCCGTCGGCTAAGGATTTTGCAAACCCTTCGCAACCGGTATGTCCGCAACCGCCGCAGTTCGCCCCGGCAAGGTTTTCGAGTATTTTGAGTACTTTTTCGTCTTCTTCTATATGACAGACTTTCGTCACTATCAAAATAAGCGCGGCAAATATTATCGCAAGCCCCGCAACGAGTCCGAGGACTATTCCTAATTTAGACCATGATATAGCAGCTAAAATCATCGTTTTCCTCCTTCGTTACAGCGAGATAAGGTTAAAGACGTAGAACGCCATCGCGATAAAACACGCCGTAACCATCGTCACGGGGAAACCTTTCATCGTCTTCGCCGTGTCGAGATAATCTACCTTTTCTCTTAACCCCGACAGCAAAACTATCGCCACGGTAAACCCGAGCCCCGCGAACACGCCGTAGAGTACCGAGTAGCCTACGTTCATCGTCGCCGACCCCAAAATTCCCGCCATCTGCGACGGGTCGATTACCATTTCCGCAACGCCGAGAACGGCGCAGTTCGTCGTGATAAGGGGAAGATAAATCCCCATAGCTTTATACAGCCCCGGACTTAACTTTTTAATTGCCTTTTCGAGCATCTGCACGAGACTTGCGATTACGAAAATAAACACGATTATTTCGAGAAATTCAAGTCTGAGCGGAACGAGAATGTAATTGTAAATAGGGTAGGTAATAAGGCAGGTAATAGCCATTACCAAAGTGACGGCTATCCCCATACCGAGCGCGTCGGAAGTTCTTTTCGACAGCCCTAAAAAAGGGCATATTCCGAGAAACTGAACCACGACGAAGTTGTTGACGAACACCGCCATTACTATAATCATCAAGAATGTTCCCATACTATAATTCCTCCCCCGTCAAAGCCATCATTTTGTCGTAATGCAAAGCTCGTATTTTACTGTCGATTTTCGTATAAATTCCGTTAAACGCCGCAATAAACACGCCGTACACGAAGAACGCGCCCGCCGACGAAGTGAAAAATTCTATCTTGAAATCCCATAGGTGCGCTCCGAAAAGACTTCCCGAACCTAAAACTTCTCTGAATATTCCCATAAAAGTAAGGGCGAAAGTAAATCCGAGTCCGGTAAAAAGTCCGTCCAAAGCGGAATATCCGACGGGGTTTTTGCTCGCGAAACTTTCCGCTCTGCCCAAAATTATACAGTTGACCACGATGAGCGGCAGATACACGCCCATCGATTCGTATAGAGAAGGCACGAACTTGTCGAGGAGCATTCTCACCATAGTGACGAAGGTCGCTATAATAAGTACGAACGCCGGTATTCTTACCGCCGAAGGAATAACCTTTCTTAACATCGATATAATAACGTTACTGCAAATAAGAATAAACGTAACCGCAAGACCCATTCCTATACCGTTCATCGCGGCGGTGGTAAGGGCGAGAGTAGGACAAGTACCGAGTACGAGGCGGAAAGTAGGGTTGTTCCGCAAAAGTCCGTCCAAAGCTATATTTTTAATCTTTTTTCCGTCCATAATTCCTCCTATGCGGCGATTACGTTAGTTACGTAATATTTGATAGCCGAGACGGCGTTGTTGAGAGCTTTCGACGAAAAAGTCGCTCCGCTCACCACCACGTCGGAATCTTTGGCTTTGTCGACCGTACCTGCGTCAAACTTGCTCATAAGGGTTTGTTTATCGTAGGACGCTATGCTTAAACTCGTAATTCGGGCGTCCGAACCTGCGGAAACGATAGCCCAAACTGTAATCGTACCGTTTTTGTAGCCGTTCTTGCCGGTGGCTTTCATAAGGTAGTTTCCGTCCGCAAGAAGATACACCTTTTCTACGTATCCCGTTTCCGTCGAAGTAAAATCGGCGGTAGCGGTTTCGTAATCGAACACCGTTTCGTAAGCTACTTCCGAGCCGTAAATGGACTTTATCGCGCGCATGGTTCTCTCTTCTTCGCTTACCGACAGCACGTCGGAAAAGACGGAAAGAAGTCCGCCGCTTATCAAGGCTATGACGAGAAGAACAAGCACGCACTTAAAGGTTTTGCTCTTGAAAAAATCTTTTACTTTCATTCCGCCTTACCTCCTTTCTTACCGAGCTTTGCAAACTTCTCTTTAACGAGAACGCCGAAGGGAACCGAGCCGAACGGACGGGGACGAACGTGCAACGATAAAAGGGGCACGATAAGGTTCATAAGCAAGATTGCAAAACTTACCGTTTCTATTCCCGTGCCTTTTCTTAACAACGCGATAATCACACCCATAAGAACGTAGTAGATATAGCGGGCTAAATTGTTGGCGGGACTGGTGACGTAATCGGTCGCCATAAACACCGCTCCGTAAATAAGTCCGCCCGACAGGATATAGGGCAGGAATAACGTGAAGTCGCAACCGTTAAGGAGTACGCCGACAAGCCCCGTCACGCCCACTACTATCACGGGCCATTGCCATTTTATTACTCTTCTTACCACGAGATAAATATATCCTATGAGGATAGCTACTTTGCTCGTTTCTCCGATGCAACCGGTGACGCCCGTACCGAGGAAGAGGTCGAGGTTACTTAAAGTAGGTCTGACTCCCGCGAGCATATCGGTAAGAACCGTCGCTCCCGTGACCACTTCGCCGGAAATCGAACCGAAAGCAGGCTGTATCCACCCCGAAGTCATCGCTCCGAGAAAGGAAATAAATGCGAAAACTCTGCCCGTGACGGCGGGGTTGACCACGTTCTTGCCCGTGCCTCCGAACAGCATTTTTACCACGCCCACCGCGAATATTCCGCTTAACAACGGTATGTAGAAATACTTGTAATCGAGCGGGGGCAGCGACAACGCCAACAATAACCCGGTGACTATCGAAGTAAAATCGAATTTTTTGAAAATATCCTTTACGGGCACTTTCTTAATAAGAAGCCAAATCCACTCGGTAAGGCAACAGGAAACGACGGCGATAGCTACGTTAAACGCCGCTCTTCCGCCGAAAAAGACTATTCCTGCCACGAGGGCGGGGACTATGGCTATGATTACGTCGAGCATTATTCTCTTCGTCGTAAGTTTGCTCCTGACGTGGGGAGTATCGCTGACTATTATCTTTTGCATTATTTACCTCCCTCCGCAAGTTTCTTTTTGCTAAGCATTATGCTCTGAACTATAGAACGTTTTGCAGGGCAGACGTAAGCGCAGGTTCCGCAGTTTATGCAGTTTTTTACCCCGCCGTATTTCGCCGCTTTTTCAAAATCGTTCGCTTGCGCGTAAAAATCTATAAGCATCGGCTGCAAACGCATAGGACACGCCTCGGCGCATCTGCCGCAGTTTATGCAAGGCGTAGGACCCGACATATCGACTTCGTCGCTCGTCGTCACCAAAAGTCCGCTCGTGGTTTTCGTAGTGTAAAGGTTACTGCTGAGCATCGTCGGTCCCATCATCGGTCCGCCCGCTATCATCATAGCCGAATCGTCTCTCATTCCGCCGCAATAAGTTATTATCATATCGAGGGGAGTGCCGTTTCTTACGAGCAGGTTTTTCGGGTGTATTATGCCTTTGCCGGAAACCGTCATTACTCTTTCGTAAAGGGGTTTGTTAAGTTCCACCGCTTCGTACACGGCGTACGCCGTAGCTACGTTCTGAACCACCGCGCCCGCGTCGGCGGGGAGTTTGCCTAAACCTACTTTTCTGCCCGTACAGCTGTAAATAAGGTGCTTTTCACTGCCCATCGGGTATCTCTTTTTCAAATCGACTACGGTGATATCGTCGTACTCGGAAAAAGCCTTTATGCAGTCGGGCTTATTGCGTTCTATCCCTATATAAACCTTATTTACTTTCAAGGCTTTTGCAAGGAGCATTATCCCAGTATGTATTTCGTCGGTCTTTTCTTTCATCAGACGATAGTCGCAGGTAAGGTACGGTTCGCATTCCGCGCCGTTAATTATAAGGCAATCCACGGCTTGCTTCGGCATAAGTTTTACCGCGGCGGGAAAACCCGCTCCGCCCATACCTACTATACCCGCAAGACGGATACGCTGTAAAATACTGCCCGCCGTCTTATCTTCCATTTCGGGAAGAGGTTGCGCCGACCAATCGTTTTTGTCGTTTTCTATTACGATATAGTTACTTTTCGTGCCGTTAGGATTGTATCTTTCTTCTATGGCGGCAACTTTTCCGCTGACGCTCGAATAGACGTTCGCCCCGACGAAACCGCCTTCCGCCGCTATAAGCTGTCCTACCGAAACCATATCGCCCGCGTTTACTACGGGAACCGACGGTTTTCCGATGTGTTGCGACAGGCTTATCGCCACGATATCGGGCGACGGCATTATTTCTATCGGTATGTCGGCGGTCAGCTCTTTTCGATCGGGTATATGCGTTCCGCCCGAAAAGCGTTTACCTTTCGTTATTTTCAAGTTCTCCTCCTCCCCCGAACGGCTTCCCACGTCGAATCGGGAATTGTTTTTAATATTAAAAAGGCTAAAAGCCCCGTTATTATTCCGCTTATTACCCCGACGCCCGCAAGTATCGGGAAATACCCCGCCGCTTCCTTAGTCTGCGACACGAGACAGAATATAAGGTTCTGCGTAAGGTTATGCGCTACGGCTCCCGCCACGGATACCGCCACTATCGAAATTTTACCGTTAGGTATTACCCTGTACAGTAAGTACGATAAAGTCGTCGCGACCACTCCCGCGGTAAGGCTGTACGGCAAAGCCGCCATCGTTCCGCAGATAAGAGAACCGAGCACCGTCCTCGCAACGATTATTATAATCGCGTCGGGAAAACCCGTCGCCGCCACCGCAACGAGAGTAAAGATATTGCTTAACCCTATTTTTACGCCCGGCACGGGTAAAAATATTTGCGGCAAAAGACTTTCAAGTATATACGACACGAGGGCAAGCCCCGTCAGTATCCCGTCGAAAGCCACCCTTTTTACCCCTAATTTCATATCTTCACCTCACTGCTTATTCCGCCGTAAGATACGACCTTTATTGCGTGGGGCAAACATACTATCGCTTTCCCTCCCGTAGTAAGGGGCGAAAATTTTTCCACGCAATCGGGGTGAGAGCTGCAATCGGCAACAACCATCTTGACGTACCTCTCGCCGATTTCCAACTCGTTACTTCCCTTTTCGGTAGCGATGTTTACTCTTATTTTTTCGCCGTCCGTTACGTTAATTTTGTCCTTTCCGAACTCGGTAATCGTTATCCTTTTCGTCGAAAAGTCGTAAGAAAACAACTTTTCTTCCCCGAAAAACACGTCGAAACGGGTTATTTCTTCCGTATTTTTCTTCGGCAGATACACCGCCAAAGAAACGGCTACGATAACGATAGCTACGACGGCGTAAACTATTATATCCCCCTTTTTGAAGGGTTTTTCCTCCTTAAAGGTTCCGTACGACATCGCCGTCTATGGTGGATACCACGTTTTTCCCGTCGGGACCGTAGCAATAAACCACGTCTATGCCTTTTTCTTTTACGAGAGCCGCTCTTTCGTCAAGTTCGTCTACCTTTACCGTCATTAACGCCGTGCTTAACATATCGTTGTAGAGAGAAGTACCCCCTATCGCCGTCACGCTTCTCGCGTTTTCGACGGGGTATCCGTCTTTACCTATAATATGACAATAGCGTTTCCCGCCAAGTTCGTAATACCTTTCGTAATCGCCGCTCGTAGACGCGTTCCCCGACGGGAGTTTTACCTTATAATAACTCTTCGAGTTGTCTTCGGGCGAAGTAAGCAATAGTTCCCAACTGCCGTTTTTGTTGAGAAGCAAAGTAATACTGCTCGTGCCGAAAGTCATATACCCGTATTTTATGCCGAGAGAATCGAAAACTTTTTCGATTTCGTCCAAACAATAACCTTTCATACAACCGCCCAAATCGAGTTTCGCGCCGTATTCCGTTTCGTCCACCGTGACGGGCGGAATATTCTTTTTGCAATAATATTTACCGTCCTCTTCGCTCAATTCGAGTCCGTCAAGGTCGGTCAGTTTAAGGAAGGCTTCTATATACCTTTCGTCGGGCAAAGGCAGACTTCCGTCCTCGTTCCGCACCCTGTCGTACTTTTCCGTGACCTTATATCCGTCGTCGAATCTCGGCGTAAACCCCCACAAGTCGGTAAGGGGATACGTGAGCGGATTATACCCGTCCAAAGCGTCGTCGGTCTTGACGGTCGTAAGAATATCGTATATTACTTCGTCTATTTCCACCTTTTCGCCGTACCCGGCGGCGTTGAACGCGGCGACTATTCCGTCGTCTGCGGTAAGCCCGTCGGCGTAAGCTAAAATTTCTTTCGCTTTCGCCACGAGAGAATTATACTCTTCGTCGGCGGCGTAAGCTACGATATTGAGCGTCGTACCCATCGAGAAAAAGCACTCGTTACGATAATTTCCGTCGGCGGAACAGCCGCAGAAAAAAGCCGCCGTAAACAACGACAGACAAATAACGAAAACCATTATCGCCGTTTTCTTCACGCGTACGTTTAGAACGCGCGGACACGAATAAGTATACATAATAGGAATTATAAACCACTTGCGGTTTTTTTTCAAGACAACTGCGTTAAAAGTCAAGGTAAAAGCCTTTATTTTTTGCGAAAACCGCGTGTGAAAATTTTTCGGAGCGTCCGAAAAGTCAAAGCCGGTTTGTAAAAAAGCAAACGAAAAGAGGGAGTATGCCTCCCTCCCGTAGTAATTTTTTTTGCGGTACGCCGCCGAGAATAATGCCTGATTTTGTATTCGACGGGTTCTTAACCGATATTGCCTTTCGCTCGCCGACTTTTTGTCGTCAAATAGCGCCGAACAGCCATAAAGCAAAAAAGCATATCCCCGTCAATATCGCCAGGCACGGCAATATTATCACTAAAAACGCCGAAACGAACATAGCGAAGCGGTCCTTGTGGTCAAGCTGCAACTCTTCCCTTTGGCGAAAATACTCCGCCTCTTCCTCCGGCGTACGTTTTTTTATTACTCTGCGGATTTTATTAAACATTTTTGTCGTTATCGGGGATTATCTCTATGCTCTGCTCTTTCGCTACGACGGGATTGACGTCGGGTACGTCGTCCGCATCCACTCCGATTATCGGCTCGTCTACCACCCGCTCTATATTTTCTCCGCGAGACGACTTTTTCGCTTTGTTCTCGATATGGAACAAATATTCGCCGTTTTCCATCTTTTTCTCTATATTATGGCAGGCTACGAAGTGTCCCGGCTTTACCTCCACGAGGGGCGGCGGAACTCGCTTGCACTCCTCGCAAGCCATATAACAACGGGTGTGGAACTTGCATCCTTCGGGCGGACGAATGGGGCTCGGGATGTTGCCCTCTAACAAAATACGTTCCTTATTCAGGCTTTCCATATCCGTAGTCGGTATGCTCGACAGCAACGCCAACGTGTAAGGATGCCTCGGGTCGTCGAACAACTCTGCCGCCGGCGCATATTCGACTATGTTGCCTAAATACATAACGATGATTTTGTCGGATATAAACCTTACCACCGATAAATCGTGGCTGATAAAGAGATAAGTGAGGTTGTTTTCCTTTTTCAGCTCTTGCAAAAGGTTTATTATCTGCGACTGAATGGACACGTCCAACGCCGAAACGCATTCGTCGCAAACGACGAACTTAGGTTTGACGGCAAGGGCGCGCGCGATACAGATACGCTGTCTTTGACCGCCGCTGAACTGATGCGGATAACGGTGTAGCATGTAGTCTTGCAGACCGCATTTTTCCATTACTTCCAAAATGTATTGCTTGACGGCTTCCGTACCGTGAGCGAACATCTTGTGCGTGACAAGTCCTTCCTCTATTATCTGTCCTACGGTCATACGCGGATTGAGCGAGGAGTACGGGTCCTGGAATACAATCTGCAAATCGCTGCGAAGATGGCGCATTTCGTTATACGTCAGACGCGACAAATCTATGCCGTCGTCGAGCAATTTCTCGTATTTTTCAAAATCGGGATTGTCGGCGTAACGAGTTTTCAGTTCGTTAAGCTCGTTGCGCGTGTTTATACGTTGTTCTTCGAGTCGTTTCAGTCGAGCCGCGGCGGCGTTCGATTTTTCCGTTAACGCGTCCAACTTTCCTTGAACGGAAACCCGTTCCTTGTCGGTCTGCGCCTTTTCGAGTTTGTCCGACAAAACTTGATTTTCGCTCTGATAGTCTTCCTGCTTTTTGGCGAGTTTTGCCATTTCGACGTGAATAGCGTGACGTTTTTTCAATAGAGCCACGCCCTCGGAATTATCTTTCACCGCCATAAAACCGCCCACTATGCTCGCCACGTTAGTCAATGCCGTCTGCGCCTCGCAGTCGGCGAGGTTCTTACTCTGATGTTGAAAGAACGTCGCCTTGTCGCCCAAAGCGTCTATCTCTTCTCCGAGCTTTTTTGCGCGAGCGGCGGCTTTTTTGTACTTTTCAATGTACGCGTCGACGCGGTTTAAGGTGTGTTTTACGTATTTTGGCGCAAGTTCCGCCCTGCTGCGACCGTAGTACATGGTGGTACCCGCCGTCTGCTCGTACAACTGCAATATCACTCTGCCGAGCGTGGACTTGCCGCAACCGGACTCTCCCACTATTCCGATGGTCTCTCCTTCGAACACGTCGAAAGTTATGTCCTCGTTCGCGCGGACGTACAGTTGCTCCTTCTGAAAAATATTAGACTTCGCCACCGGAAAATACTTTTTCAGATTGGTGACGGACAACAATTTTTTGTTAGGTTTTTGAGACATTTTTGTTCCTCTCCTCCTTTACGGGATAGAAGCATCGAACCCATTGATTAGGCGCGACTTCCGTTAACGACGGCTCTTCCTCCAAACAACGCGGCATACAGTACTTGCATCTCGGCGCGAACTTACAGCCCTTAGGCAAAGCGAGCGGATGCGGCACTACGCCCGGAATAGGCTCCAGCTTGTGCGTAATGTTGTCTATTCGCGGTATGGAGAACATCAAACCCTCCGTATAGGGGTGACTGACCGGACAATCGGAGAAAATAACGCGTGCGGATGCCTTTTCCACGACCTGTCCGCAATACATTACGACTACGTCGTCCGCCATCTCGTTTATTACGCCCAAATCGTGCGTGATGAATATAATCGCGGTGCCGTTTTCTCTTTGAAGATCGTTCATCAACTTCAATATCTGCGCCTGTATGGTGACGTCCAAAGCCGTCGTCGGCTCGTCCGCAATGAGAATTTTCGGCTTGCACGCGAGCGCCATAGCTATCATGACGCGCTGTCTCATACCCCCGGACAACTGATGCGGATACTGCTTCGCGACGGCTTCCGGGTTCGGTATCTGCACGGCGTAAAGCATTTCTATCGCCTTGGCGGCGGCTTCCTTTTTGCTTAATCCCTGATGAATGATAAACGGCTCGCTCAACTGCTTCGATACGGTGAATACCGGATTAAGACTGGTCATCGGCTCTTGGAAGATGACGGAAATCTTGTTGCCGCGAATGCGGTACATATCGTCCACGCTTGCTTTCGTAAGATCTTCTCCTTCGAACAAAATCTGTCCGTCGGCTATATATCCGTTGCCGTCGAGCAGACGCAATATACTCATCGCCGACACAGACTTGCCGCTGCCGCTTTCGCCGACCACGCCCAACGTGCGTCCCGCTTCTACGGAATAACTGACGTCGTTGACGGCTTTTACTATACCTTTACGAGTCTTGAAGTAGGTATGGAGATTTTTGACTTCGAGTAATGACATTTTATAAAAAACCTCCTTTTTCTATTTCTCGGCGTCGGACTTCGGATCCATTACGTCCCGAAGCGTGTCGCCGATAATGTTAATCGCCACAGTCGTGAGCAATAAGAACATCGACGGGAACACCCACCGCCACCAGTATTGCCCGATTACGGTTTCGTTGTTACACCCGTTCAACATATTTCCCCACGTAGGCCTCGGCGCGGTAACGCCGAAACCGAGATAGGACAGCGAAGATTCGGTGAGCATACAGCCGGCAAAGTCCAGCGTGACGCTGACAAGAATGACCGACACGACGTTGGGCAAAATGTGCTTAAAGGCTATTCGTCCCTCTTTTACACCCATCGCCTTTGCCGCGGTGACGAATTCTTTTTCCCTTTCCGCAAGCACCTGTCCTCTTATCATACGGGCAAGCCCCGTCCAGGACAATACGCCGAGTATGCACATTATCATAAAAATACGAGTGTTTTCTTTAATGTTGCTGCCGGCAAGCACCGCCGAAAGTATCAACGCGAACGGCAGGAACGGTATCGAGGAAAAAATCTCGGTTATTCTCATCAGCAACATATCCACCCAGCCGCCGAAATATCCCGACGCGCATCCTATGACTATAGCGATAATTGTACTGATTATTACCGCAACCGCGCCTATTGTCATGGTCATCTTTCCGCCGTGAACGATACGGGTGAACACGTCTCGTCCGAGATTGTCCGTACCCATAGCGTATCCCGAAAGTCCCCATTTGGATACCACTTTCCCGTCTTTTATGATATAGTTTTGGAAAGAGCCGACGGCGAGTTTGCCGTTTTCGAAAGTACCTTTCGGGGTTTTGCATTGTTTTAAGAAGTTGTTGCCGAAGGAATATACTTTGCCCGTAGAGGTGAGCAATGTAAAGTGTCTCGCTCCGCCCGCCACGTCGACTATTTTTTCACCGTCGGACAAAACGGGTCTCTTCACTGAATACTTGGACGTGACGTCGATTTGACCGGTAGTGACCAGTTCTCCGTCCTCCAACAATAAAGCTACGGCTGCCTTCGTAGTAGCCATGTCGACTACTTTGCGTCCGTTTATATAATCGTAAATATTGACGAGTTCTATACTGCCGTCCTTTTCTACCTCTATCGTGTCGAAAGAACCGCTTGCGTTGCCGAACCATACCGAGCCGTCCTTTAAGAGCGCAACGCATTTCGTTCCCAAAAACTCTATACGTTCCACGTCGTGGCGATAGCGCAATTCGCTCATATTGCTTGCGCCGCTCTTATAGTTGCCCCAGACGTAACAAGAACCGTTTTTCATAACGATTGCCGACACCTGATATCCGCAAACAAGTTGCTTCACGTCGGAGACGTTAATGGTTCCGTGCAGGAGCTTGTCGGGCATTTTGAGGACGAGAGAAGTGCCTTGCAAAGAACCGCTCTCTCCGTATTGTCCGCCGTCGTTCTCGCCCCAACCTACTACTCTGCCGTCTTCGGTAATCGCGATTATGTGGTCGAAGCCCGCCGCGGCGAAAGCTATTTTGCTATTCTTGACTTCTTCGGGTATCTTCGCAAAGTTGGTTTTGTTCGGCGAATTAGGAACTTTCGTGTTGCCCCAAACGTATAATTTGCCGTTGTTATCGATACCCACCGAAAAGTATGAGGTCGTCGAAATGCTCTTCACGTTCTTTTTCAACGCCGACGGTATCGACAGATATTTATATCCCGGCGCCTGATTGACGTGATACGACTCTTCGTATCCGAGGTCCATCGGTATCGCCAAAGGTCCGATTAACACTACTAAAAACATACCGATGAGAAGACACGTCGCGATTACCGCAAGAGGCTTGCGGAAAAAACTCTTTACGAGCGCTTTCCCGGGGCTGTCTATCCTTTCTACGCTGAATTTATCGGCGTCGGCAAGTTCTTTGCTAGCGCCCATAAACGTACGCTTCGTCCATCTCCATATCGTCTTGCCGAAAGTCTTGAAGCCTTTCTTCAAGCGAGCGACGAAGGGGTTTTCTTTCTTGTTTTTGTTTTCTTTTTGCTCCGTTTCCGCGGCTGTCGCTTCGGTGACGGGCGTTTCTTTGACGTCTTCGGTAGAAGTCGTTATTTTCTTTTCTTCCATATCGCGAACCTCCTATGCCGAAACTCTTATACGCGGATCGATAAGCCCGTACAACACGTCTATGACCAGATTGCCGACGAGTCCTATAAAGACGTAAAACATCTGCAACGTCAATACTACGTTATAATCGTTGTTCGTGAGAGAAGTAATATACATCTTTCCCATTCCGTTCAGACCGAATATGTTTTCTATCATAATAGAGCCGGAGAATATCCCCAAAAACCATCCTACGACGAGAGTGACTATGGGTATAAGCGCGTTTCTCCAGGCGTGCGAGTAAATCACTACTTTTTCTTTCACGCCTTTTGCTCTTGCGGTACGGATACAGTCCATCGACAACGCTTCTATCATACTTGCGCGGACGTATCTCGTCATACCTCCCAAAGAACAGAAAGTCATTACTATAAGAGGTAAAGCCATATAATACAGCTTGTCGACGAACGCCCTTATCCCCGTATAATCGTTGCCTGCCGTGGAATGTCCGGATACCGGGAAAATAGGAATTGCCACTGCGAAAAGATAAATAAAAAGTATAGCGGTAATGAATACCGGCATACTATAACCTATAATACTGCCCACCTGTACGGCGGTGTCTCTCTTGCTGCCGCGTTTTACCGCGCAAAATATACCTAACGGGATTGTTATTCCCAGTGCGATAATCGTCGCGAAAATATTGATAAAAACGGTGTTCAGCATCGGCGCTTTCAACACGTCCATAACGGGTCTTTCCACGTTAGTGTAGCTTACGCCGAAATTGCCTTGCAAAACGCCGTTAAACGCTCCGTTTAGCTTAATTACGCCCCACCATTGCAACCACCGACGAAATACGTCGATTTCGTTGCCGTCGGCGTCTACGTATCCCAGCTCTCTTTGGTAAGTCCTGTACAGTGCTTCCAGTCCGGCGGGATCGTTTTTATAATTCTCCCTCTGCGCTTCCGACAAGGCTCTCGCCCTGTCAAACGGTATGAGATCGTATATTAAATACATCAGTAACGACAACAGCAAAAAGACTATCAGTATGTAAAACAGTCTTTTAAGAAGATACTTTGCCATAACGTGCTCCTTTGATAGTTCTTATTGCCTCGGCAAACTTTTTTCCAAGCGCGTTTGCCCGACGCTTCTTGCGAACGGCCCGAACCTTTATTTCGCCGTCCGTGCTTTACATAACAGTAAGGGACAAGGTCCCTTGTCCCTTACGTTAGTAACAAATTTAATTTGTTTGATTATTCGACCTATTTCGCAGTCTGAACGCTGCCGATTGCCGCATAGAGCAATGCTTCCGCCGCGCCGAAGAACGGAGTGGTCTTGAAGTTTACTATTTCGCTGTTATATGCGTCGTAATAAACGTTACTGTACAACGGGATATCGGGCAACAATTCGTTCCAGCGCTGCATATAAGCAAGGAACCATTTGTTGTATTCTTCGGTTTTGCCGGGTTTTACGCTATATACCATAGCCATGGATATATAGTTCATACCGAGTTTGCCGCCGCTCTTTTCTACTGCCTGAGCGTAAGTCAATCCCTTGTTTGCCGCGTCGTCCCACTTGAAGTCCTTGTCGTACGGGTCGGACAACTTGTTCGAGCTGTAACCGAAGTAATCGTCGTACAAGTCGGAGCTGCTGTCGATCCAGTTGAAGGAATAGTCGTATAAAGCCGAGTTCCAACCGGTAGCGAGGTTAAACATTCCGTAGGTGGGTTTGCCTGCGTATCCGTATTCGGCTTCACGGTAGATTTCACCTAACAATTTGGTGAAGCTGCCTTCGGTCTTACGAAGAACGATACCCGCCTGCGTAAGGTTGCTGCCGCTCTGCAATTTAGAGGTGAGCAATTCGGATACGGGGTTGGGGTCGCCGTTATCTCCGACCGAAGCAAACCAGTTTATTGCGCAAGGCAAATAGTATTCGCCGTTTACCAACGTGGTCTTATATACTTTACCGTCGGTGTTGGATACCGATTCGTAGGTCTTGTTCGCGTCGTTCACGCCGTATTCGCCGGCAGAGAGCTTTTTGTAACGAATTCCGCCCTTGGCTTCATCGTAAGCGGTACCGTCTGCGTTGTATACCCAGCCGCCGTTTTTGAGAGCTTCTTTCGCCTTGGTGGTGCTGACGGCGTAAGAGTTGAGGGCGTTGAGCGCTTCTTCGTTGGCGGCTGCCGCGTCGAAGTTGTTGCTGTAAGGTCCGTTAGCTACCGCGCCGAAACCGCCGCAGAAAGTATTGGCGAAGTCGGTTCTGTCAAGGCAGTAAGCGACGGCTTGACGTACTGCTGTAAACATCGTGGGTCCGAAATCGCAGTCGAACTGCACTTTTCCGTATCCCGCGCGGTCGTAGTGTACTTCCTTAAATCCGCCTTCTCTTATAAGTCCGAGAGCCGCGTTGACCGAGTCGCTGCCGGTAAGTCCTTCGAGGACGTCTACTTCTCCCTGTTTGAGCTGACCGATTTGAGTTTCTTCAACGACTTGTCTTATGATGACGGTTTCGATATGGGGTTTTTGTCCCTCGAAGTTACCGGCATAGTTGGGGTTTAATTTCAACGTTACTTGCTTGTCGGCTTCGCTCCACTTGCTGATGGTATACGGACCGGTGTATTCGTGATTAAAGTAATCGTAACGTTTGGTCTCGAGGTGAGCCTTTTTGACGTAAGTTCCGTCGGCTCCCTTGTCGTACCAGTTTCCGGTAAGATACGCGCCTTCGCCGTCGTCTTTTACTTCGGCGCCTTTGCCGAGAACCAGTTCGAGGTCATAGGGGCTTACCGCGCCGTAAGTATCCGCAAAGTAGAAGGGATAATAATCGGTGCTGATTTCCAAAGAGAATTTATATTCGCCGAGCAAACGGATACCCTTGAAGGTTTTGGAAGCGATACCGGCAGATTTCTTTTGTCCGGTAGGTTTGCCGTCTTCGCCGAGTACGTCTACCATGACTTCCTGTCCGTCGTTGGTTCCGTCGTAGATAATGTAAGAATTGTATCCTACGAAAGCTTGTCCGGTGGTGTTCTTAGCGAAAGCTTTTCCCGCGGGAGAAGCTACGGCAAGAATGTACGCAAGGTAGTTGACTGCTTTTACTTCGGTGCCGCCGCTCATTTTGAGACCGGGCTTTATATCGATAGTAATAAGGTAAGTACCGTTTTCCGTCTCTTTTTCCTCGTGCTTTTCGACGGCTGTCTTGTTCCAGACGTAGCTGCCGCCTCTGTTGACTTCCATCGTGGAATAACCGGTCGTCAAAACGTTGACGTCCTGATCGGTAGCTCCTGCGCTGCTCTTACCGAGACCGGTGAAAATAAAGTCTCCGGAAAGCGCGGTGCTGTTGCCGATGATGACCTGTCCGCCGACTTTATAGTCGTTGCAGACTGCGCCGCCATGCTCGAATGCCGCATACTTGTCGGTGTTGCCTTTCTTCTTGCACGCGACGAGCGTCACGGACAAAGCCAAGACAAGAACCAGCAGTAATGCAAATACTTTCTTTTTCATTTTATACCTCCTGAAAAAATCTTCTTTTCCATCGCAATCGCGTCAAAATCAGTCGACTACGATATCAATCCTTATATAAGGTATGCTACCACCCCCCCCTGCGGTTGTCAACAATTTTGGGGTAAACTTTTAGTAAAAAAATTTTTGACTGTCTTTTTTTTGTGCGTTTTCTATAAAATTTCGGAAAAAATCGACATCGGAAAATTTTATAAATAACAAAAAAATAAGGCGTCTATTAAATTTAACGCCTTAAATATCAAATGTTTTTCTTGCTTTTTATTGTAAAAATCGAAGTATTCCGCGTGTGCAAACCGTCGTTATTTTCCCCTGCCGAAAATTCGGTTTTTCGCAGGTTATTGTTTTTCTTTCTTCGCTCTCGGTTTTCTCGGTTGGGGATAGACGAAGTTTTCTTTTTTCGCGGAGATGAGGACGTTATAGTACAGCGCGGCGTCCTCTTTCGCTTTGGCTAAGTCCATATCCACGCAGTAGCCGCATTCCTTCGGCGTGGCTCCGGGGATTTCGCCTTCGAATTCGGCGGCATAATCGAAGGTACGTTCGACAAGCGGATAAATAATATCGGTATCTATATCTCCGTTTACTATAAGGTAGAACCCGGTTCTGCAACCCATCGGTCCGAAGTAAATTATCTTGTCTTTCCAAAGGTCGTCGTTGCGTAAATAGGTGGCGCAGATATGTTCGAGCGCGTGTACGCTGCCCGTTTCCATGACCTCTTCGTGATAAGGTCTTTTCATTCTTATGTCGAAAGTGGTCACCGTTTCGTATCCGAGCCTGTCTTTACGAGCGACGTAAAGTCCGCTTTTTAATCTCAGATGGTCCACTTGAAAACTCGGTATCAAATCCATTTTTACCTCTTGTATTATAATTCTGTTTCTTCGTAATCGTAAATCATTATATATTAAAGGCTTTGTTTTTGCAAGCCGTATTGCCACAACCTTGACTTTTAATACTTGCGATAGTATAATTTTTTCATCGCGGAGGTCGAATGGACTACAAAAAACAATTAGTAAAATTCAGAATCGACAAAATTGCGGAACTGTCCGTAATCCTGTTCGTCGTTCCGTTCGTCATTGCGGCGGCGTTGAATATACTTTTGGTAAAAAGACCGCTGCTCCTTACGGGCAAAGTGTACTTCGATATAATGATAATGATAGCTGTGTATTTGGTAGGTCTCGTATGCCACGAAGGTCTGCACGCATTAGGCGCTATGCTTTTCGCTAAAAAAACGCCTGCGGACATATCTTTCGGAGCGAACTTAAAACAAGGTATGCTCTACTGCCACGTAAAAACCCCTATGAAAAACGCAAGTTATCAAGCCTTGCTTTTACTCCCCGTCATCGTCACGGGGATAATACCTTTAATAATTTCCGTCGTATTCGGGAACATATTTTTGGTAGTGGCGTTTTCTCTTCTGACAAGCGGCGGCGCAGGCGATATAATAATGTTTTCGAGCCTATTAAAACACGACAAAAAACAACTTATTTTAGACCACGCCCAAGCTCCCGCGTATTATTTAGTCTATCCGGAAAACGAACTTCCGGAAACCTTTGTCGAAGTTACGGAGACCCAAGAAGAGGAATTGCTTGAAGAAATGAAAAAGCCTAATCAAGGCTCGCGTAACAATATGCTGAAAATTCTCGCCGTAATGATTTTCCTCGTGCTGGCAGTCGCAGGGATATTCGTAGCGGCGCTGTTTATGAAACTATTTTAATACCCCGACCACTCGGTAAAGTGGATTTCCACTTCGTGGAGTTAATTGCCAAGCCGTAGGCTCGGCGTTAATTGCCCTAACGGGCGTTAATTTCCACTCCTGACGGAGCGAAGTTAATTGCCAAAATCAAAGATTTCGGCGTTGTGGATAAATAAAACGAATTTCAAAGCTATGCTTTGAACGAATTTCCGCCGTAGGCGGAGCGAATTTCGGCAGAGCCGAACGAATTTCAAAACCGTCGGTTTTGAGTTAAGGATATAAAGATTAAGACGGAATAAGCGTGCGTTCTATTCCGTTTTTATCTATAAATAGGTTTTTGTATATCCCCCCCCCCCCCCCCCAAGGGGTTTTTTTTTTTTTTTTTAAAAAAAATTATTTTAATTAATATTT
>Ga0256404_1006019_pt1 | contig 20595 bp, 8 predicted proteins | sample RumenRJG_01DNA_FD_185990 | JGI IMG/M metagenome (GOLD analysis project Ga0256404, IMG submission 185990) | Bovine rumen microbial communities from Lethbridge, Alberta, Canada - RJG_01 | ecosystem: Host-associated > Mammals > Digestive system > Stomach > Rumen | place: Canada: Alberta | collected...
TCGATTCGATACCAGGCTGTCTCTGTCTTCGGCGAACGTGGACGCGGTCATCAAGAAGAGGATCCTCGACAAGACCGACACGGCAGCGCAGACGCTGCGTCTTCTGTATGATCAGAAAGCGACTATCATCAAGAACCTGATTGTCTTCAATGACGGCGTGGAGAAGAAACTCTATTCCGGGGCAAAGGACTTCACGGAAGTATATCCTTTTATTCCGTACCAGTTTAATCTGCTTGCTAGTGTATTGACATCGATCCGCACGCATGGCGCATCCGGCAAGCATCTGTCGGAAGGCGAACGCTCCATGCTGGCACTGTTCAAGGAGTCGGCAGCAAGATTGAAAAATGAAGAGATGGGCGTCATCGTGCCGTTCCATCTGTTTTATGATGCACTGGAGAATTTCCTGGACCATAGTCACAGGGGCGTGATCCTGCGCGCCTATGACAATACGAAGATCAATCCCGAACATAAAGAGAGCGGTGTCTTTGCCATTGACGTGCTCAAGACCCTGTTCATGATCAAGTATATTCTGGAGATTGAGGCGAACGTGGACAATATCACCAGCCTCATGATCAGCAATATCGACGATGATCGCATTGAGCTGAAGGGCAAGGTAGAAGATGCCCTCAAGGTACTGCAACAGCAGATGCTGGTGCAGAAGAACGGAAGCATATATGTTTTCTTGACGGATGAGGAACAGGAGATCAACCGCGAGATCGACAGCCAGAATGTCGAGATGGCGGAGGTGATCAACAAAGTGTCCGAGATGATCTATGAGGACATCTTCAAGGACAAGTATTACCGCTATCCGGCCTTCAACGGGCGTTACGCTTTCTATTTCAACCAGATGGTGGACGACAGGCTGTATAAAGCCAATCAGAGATATGATATCGGGCTCCGTATTTTGACACCGTGGTATGAGGGCGGAAACGACGATACGACCCTGCGCATGATGTCCGGACAGGGCAAGGAAGTACTTGTGGTCCTTCCGAATGACGCTGCCTTCTTAGAGGAGATCCGGATTTATCTCAAAATAGAGAAATTCCTGCGGTTGAACACCTCCGTACAGCTGACCAAGTATGAGACCATCAAAGAGGCAAAACGCGTGGAGATGCGCGAGCGCAGCGCAAATGCAAAGGTCTATCTGACCGAGAACCTGAAGGACGCGGTCATCTACGTCAACGGTGATACCGTCAGGACCGGCGCCAAAGAAGTGACCGGCCGCATCAACGAGGCAATCGGAAGGCTGGCGCAGACGGTCTATCATAAGCTTTCTTATATCGAAGCAGCTTTCGGGGAAGCGGACATCCGGAAGATGTTCAAGACATCCAACCAGCTCACACTGGATCTTGAGGGCGGACGGGAAGTAAATACCCATGCGCTTGACGACGTGCTGGGGTTCATCTCCGACAACAGCAGGATGCATATGAAAACTTCCATGAAGACTGTGAAGGACCGTTTCATGAAAGCGCCGTACGGGTTTGTCGAGGACGATGTGCACTGGCTGGTAGCGAAGCTCTTCAAGCGCGGAGACCTCGCGTTTACGGTGAATGGGGCCAGTGTCAATCTCAATAATAAGAGCGCGGAGGAGATCATCAGCTATATCACGAAGAAAGCATTTGCGGAAAAGCTGCTGATGGAAGTGCGCATTCGCGTACCGGAGAAAGATAAGAAAGCAGTCCGCGATGTCATGAAGGAAGTCTTCGGTACAGGATCCATCTCTGACGACGAAGATACCATCATGAAGAACTTCCAGCGGTACGCGCAGAATACGGTGCATGATATTCTTCTCCTTGAGCCGCAATACCAGAGATACGCCTATCCGGGCAAAAAGGTGCTGGATACCGGCAAACGTTTGATGCAGTATGCGATCCAGATCCAGGAGCCACTGGATTTCTTCCAGAAGATTTCGAAGATGCGCGAGGCCTATTATGATTTTGCAGAAGACTACGAGCCGGTGAATGCTTTCTTCGGAGGCGAACAGCAGGAAATATTCACCCGCGCACTGGATATGCTGGCAATCTATGAAGACAGCAAGACCTATATCGTAGACAGCGAGCTGGAACAGATTGTTAGAGAAATGCGCGCGATTGTCACACAGGAGAAACCTTATAAGAACATCCCCAAGCTCCCGGCACTCCGCGAAAAGTTCATGGCTTCCTATGGCAAAGTACTAAGCAGGGAAGAAAAGCCGGTACTTGATACGATCGAACAGTGCAGGAAACGGGTCATGGAAGAACTCGCGACCAAGGAATACGCGGACCATTATACGGAACGATATAATGCGCGGTTTGCGGAGATCCGCGATGGCGCGGAGCGCTGCAATAACGTCTCCTCTCTCCGCAGCTATGCGGATAAAGCAAATGCACTGAAGATCCGCCTGTTGAACGAGATGACCGCCCGTGACAACGAGATTGCAAAGCGTAAAGCAGAAGAAGCGAAGAAGAAGGCGGAGGAAGAGGCAAGGAAAGCACGCGAAGCTGGGGAGACAGTTCCAGTACAGCCTGATCCGGTTGCGGTTGAATTCAGGGAAAAAAAGATCAAGAACGTTCCGGTGAAGGAACTCACGCATATGGCGACCTGGAGGCTGGAGAGCAAGGAAGATGTTGAGAAAGCGCTTTATGTTCTGCGCGGGGAGCTTTTAACTAAATTGGAAGAGTACGATGTGGTTAATGTGGAATTTTGATTTTTAGTAAAGATAGTTTGCTATAGCAAGCAAGAAGAACAGTATGAAGATTGACAAAAAACTTTGTCCCTGCTGTGGCATGGATTTTTTAGAAGAAGACTATGATATATGCCCTACCTGCGGATGGGAATATGATCCGGTTCAAAATGAAAAGCCGGATTACAGGGGAGGCGCCAATAAAGATTCATTGAACGATCATAAAGTCTGGTTCAAGAAAATGCTTGAAATGGACAATCGGTTTCAGTGGTGTAAAACCTGGAATAAGGATAGAGGAAGTATATAACGATGAACAAAACCGCCATCAAGAACTTCGCCATCTGGGCGAGAAACAAACTGATTGCCGACATCAGCTACCGCGCAGGCCTGATGGGCATTACGCCGAACGGAATTCACCCCGCGCTTCCGCAGTCGACCGGCCAGACGAAGTTTTATGACATCGGAACAGCGGAGCCCTATGCGATCAGCGGCGAAGCCATCCGCCAGCGTGAACACCTGGCAGAACTGATCCGCAGAAAAGCGGAGGTTTCAGGCTATCAGACTGCCTTCAAGTATATCATCGAGGAGGTTGCCTACACATGGTTCAACCGCCTGATCGCCATGCGCTTTATGGAGGTCAACGACTACCTACCGAGCCACATCCGTGTCCTATCCTCTGACCAGGGCAAAATAGAGCCGGATCTAGTGACGACCCCTTTCGATGCGGATCTCGATTTTTCCAGGGATGAGCAGCAAACTATTATCGACCTCAAGAATGAGAATAAGTTGGATGAGGTATTCCGCTTGTTGTTCATCAAGCAGTGCAATGCGCTGAATGAGATTCTCCCTGCGCTTTTCGAAAAGACAAATGACTACACGGAGCTTCTGCAGAATCTGTCTGTTGTCGATCAGGATGGCGTAGTTTATCATCTTGTGCATGATATACCAGAAGAGGATTTTGACGTGGAACGCGGCGGCCAAGTAGAGATCATCGGGTGGCTGTATCAGTATTACAATACAGAACCGAAAAACGCGGCTTTTGCCAAGAAAGGAAAGATCACAAAAGAAGAAATACCTGCCGTTACACAATTGTTCACACCGGACTGGATTGTACGCTATATGGTCGAGAACAGCCTGGGAAGACTGTGGATCGAACGAAATAATGCACAGCAAGACTATGATATTGGTCATTGGGAAGATAATAATATCCTGAAATCGCAATGGAAATACTATTTGGAGGAAGCAATACAAGAACTAGAAATTAATGAAAGACTTGATGAGATTAGAAAATTATATCGTCAACTTAACGTTAAAGATATTAAGATTATTGACCCTTGTATGGGAAGTGGCCATATTTTAGTGTATGCATTTGATGTGTTAATGCAGATTTATGAGACCGTAGGGTATAGCCAACGTGATGCAGCAAAAACAATATTGGAGAATAATCTCTACGGTCTCGATATTGACGACCGCGCATTCCAGATGGCGTATTTTGCTGTCATGATGAAGGCAAGAGAGTATAATCGGCGGATTCTGAATGGGAAGAATCGGCCTAATTTGTATTCAATTCAGGAGAGCAATGATATTGATCGGAAGCAGCTGAAGTTCTTCGGTAGGGGAATGGAGAAGGGTGAGAGAGAAGCGGCGCTGCGGGATATGACAGAGCTGTTCGATATCTTTGTGGATGCAAAGGAGTATGGTTCGATCCTGAGGGTGAAGATGTATGATTGGGAGCGGTTGGAGCGATTTGCAACTGATTTTGAGAATAAGGGGCAGATTAGTCTAGAATCTGTTGGGTTGGAAGAGACAAGCTGTGCAATGATACAGATGATTGAGCAGGGGAAGTGCTTAGCGCAGAAATATGAGATTTGCGCCACAAATCCTCCATACAGGGCTTTATCAGATTGCAGCAATAAACTGATAGAGTATGTAAAAAAAGAATTCCCAGAAGGAAAAAGCGATCTATTTGCTGTATTTATTATTAAGTGTCGAAATATGACTAAGGCACACGGCTTTTATTCAATGATAACAATGCAGTCATGGATGTTCTTGTCTAGTTTTCAAACAATAAGAAAACGGATTCTTGAAAATCAAATCACTAGTATGGTGCATTTGGGTTCGCATGCATTTAATAATGATGTAGGTACGATTGTTCAGACAACAGCATTTTGTATTAGAAAATCGCAATTGAACAACTACATTGCACATTATAAGAGGTTATTGAGTGCAGGATCATCTGAGCAAAAAGAACGCGACTTTTTCAACAGGGATATAAAGGATTATTTTGCTAAAAACAGTATCTATTTAAATATACCTGGAGAACCAATTGTATATTGGTGTTCATCAGATATTGCAAATTTGTTTGCGAGCAACAAACCACTTAAGAATCTTGGATTATTTGATTGTGGAATAAAAACTGGTAATAATGAGTGGTTTTTAAGAGGATGGTTTGAGGTTAATTATACTTCAGTTGCTCTAGAACCTACAATTGAACAGATGGAGTCGGGGGAGTATAAATGGTTTTTTTATAACAAGGGAGGTGGATATTGTAAATGGTATGGCAATACGAGTTATGTAGTTGATCTGGAGAAAGATGCTTCAAGGATTAAATCACTAATCGATGCGTCTACATATCGACTTCGAAACAAACAAAACTATTTTGTGGAAAAACTCTCGTGGCCTCTAACAGGAAGTGATCGATTTAGTTGTAAATACATAGGAAAAAGAGTGTTGGCTGATGTAGCATCTAATACAATTAATATTGACCATCTTCGTAACTGGACTGGATTAATGGCATATATGAACTCCTCCCTATATAATTATATGCTCAATATGATTAATCCAACGCTGAGTTATCCCATAGAATCAGTAATAGCTATCCCTCTTATTGAGGTGCAAGATGAACATATAGACGAGATTGTACTTGAGAATATTGAAATAACTAAGAACGATTGGGATTCAAAAGAAACATCTTGGGATTTTAAAACACATCCATTAATAGATAAAGGGCTGATCAAGGATGTGTGGCAAAAATGGAATGACTTGTGCAATTTGAGAAAACAACAGATAAAGAATAACGAAGAGTATATAAACGCCAGTTTTGCAAAGATTGTAGATACAAATGTTGAAATTGAAGTAGAGGAAAAAGATATCTTAATTCATCAAGCTTCAATGAGTAAAGATATAATATCTCTTCTTTCTTATGCAGTTGGATGCATGTTTGGTCGTTATGCTCTTGATATAAATGGTATTGCCTACGCTGGCGGTGTCTGGGACAGTGGAAAATACACTTCCTTTTTTCCTGATTCCGATAACGTCATTCCGATTACTGACGAAGAATATCTTGAAGATGACATTGTCTCCCGCCTTTGTGAATGGTTGAAGGTAGTCTACGGAAAGGAAACTTTGGAAGAAAACCTCGACTTCATAGCCAAGGCGCTTGGAAAAAAAGGGAGTTCCAGCCGAGAGATTATACGGAACTATTTTTTGACCGATTTCTTCAAGGACCACTGTCAGACTTATTCGGTGACCGGATCGGGTAAGCGCCCGATTTACTGGCTCTTTGACTCCGGAAAGCAGAACGGATTCAAGGCGCTGATCTATCTGCACCGTTATAACGCGGACACAATCGGTAATCTTCGCATCGACTACCTGCACCGTATGCAGCGCATCTATGAGAGCGAGATTGCGCGCATGCAGGATATGATCGACAACAGTACAAATAACCGCGAGGTGGCGCAGGCGACAAAGCGCAGGGAGAAGCTGACGAAGCAGCTCAAGGAGTGCCGGGAATATGACGAGAAGCTGGCGCACCTTGCGCTTTCCCGCATTGAGCTGGATCTGGATGACGGCGTAAAAGTGAACTATCGGAAACTCCAGACGGCGAACGACGGCAAGTTTTATGAGGTGCTGGCGGATTCGAAGAATATAATGGCGAAGAAATGACAGATGGAAAGCCAGATTACGGAAGACGCACAAAATGTCGTACTAAATGTCGCAAGAAATGTCGTAACAAATGAAGATAAAGTTCTTGCGCTTCTTTGTCAGGACGGAAAGCTTACGGCAAAAGTCCTGGCATCATCATTGGGACTAACACAGCGGCAGGTGCAGAGGATTCTGGCAAATCTGAAAGAAGAGAAGAAAATCATCCGACACGGGGCCAGTAAAAATGGTTATTGGGAAGTGATGGATTAAAGGGGCAGGAGAATATGGCAGAGCTGAACCTGAAACAGATTATAGATCGGTTGAACGCTGAGTTTACGGGTGACACCCGTAAACTCGTCTTTTGGTACGACGACAAAGGTGAATTTGCTGAAGATATGGATGGTGTTGTTCTGGAAAACGCGAAGGTCTTTCGTCTGGAACCGGATAACCAGTTCTATACGAAGCGCTTCCTGGAACGAGAAGATACGACGACCAGCTATCTCATCTATGCGCCGTTCCCGAAGCCGGATGTGAAGGAAAACCACCTGGAGGATACAATGCTGTACTCCAAGCGGTTTTATGCTGACCGCGCGTCGCTCCTGTCGGTGGATCTGGGGATTGGAGAGAAGTATAAACCGATCATTGAAAAGCATATTAAGTTCTTTGCCAGCAAAGAGCGCACACAGCGCTTTTATGACTTGGAGATTGAGAATTTCAATGAGGAAAATATTCTGGTTGGTATGCTCGCCTGTATCTGCCGCACCAAAACCTGTTCCTTCGAAGATGCGGTTCGCATCGTGCTGACGGAGGGGACACTGGAGGACAACAGTTTTTTGGCAGAATTTGAGAAGTATGATCTGCTGTCTGTTTTCTGGAAGTTGTGTGAGCAGCATTTCGGCTATACCGATCCGAAACCGACGCTGGAGAAGCTCGTTGTTACAATGTTCGTGACGATGACGGACAGACAGCTCTCTGGCGAGGCGCCGCAGGCATGGAAGGCATTCGTATCCTATAAATTCGGCAACATCATCGCTTTCCTGAATAATCTGTCAAACAATGTCCTGTACAGGGATCGCTATGATGAGCTGTCAGCCCATGTCGCAACCGGCCTGCATGCAGATATGGTGCTTGCAGGATATCTTCCGGAGAGTTTAGTCGAGTGTGACAGCTTTATTGAAATAGACCAGATCATCGTGAAATGGATCATTAGCCGGCTGACAGCGGAAGACACCGGCGCGAAGCTGGAGCAGTACAATATTCCGGCAGTCTGTGACAAGCGGATGAAGATGCATTTTGGCAGGAAGACGGAGAATGCGTACCGGCTGCTGAAGAGTGCCTATTGTCTGATCAGTGCTGCGGGATATATCGCGCCAACCGGATTCGGGAATATTATTGCCCAATATCGCAAGTCGGTTTATCAGATCGATCAGGAATACCGGGCATTCTACTACGCATATGATGCGATAGAGGACACCGCGGCGTTTGAGACGCTGCGGACGCTGGTCGAGAATATCTATACAAATGAATATCTGTCGAAGCTTCTTCCGAAGTGGAATGAGGGCATTCAGGAGAGCAGTGCGATGGGTGAAATCCCACTGCAGCGTGATTTCTTCCGCAGGTATGTGGCGAACGCAAAAGAGCGCACAGTTGTTATTATTTCTGATGCGCTGCGCTATGAAGTAGGGCAGGAACTGCTGCGCCGCATGCAGGATGATCCCAAGTGCACTGCCAAGCTTGATGTGCAGCTATCGGTCCTGCCGTCGTATACACGGCTGGGAATGGCAGCGCTTCTCCCGCACTTTACGCTTACGATGACGGATGATTTCCGCGTGCTGGCGGACGACGTGCTGTGCGATGACCTTGCCGGAAGAGAGAAGGTTATGAAGAGGCATGCACCGAATGGCGGGTGCGTGCAGTTTGATGATATTAAAAATTTGAAGAAAAACGATCTGCGTTCTGTATTCACAGGAAAGCAGGTTGTCTATGTGTATCACAACCAGATCGATGCGCGCGGCGACAAGCCAAATACGGAAGATGAGGTATTTGTGGCCTGCGCGGAGGCTATTCGGGAAATCATGGATCTTATCCGCAAGATTTCGGTGAATGCGAATACGTATCACTTTATTGTCACTGCGGATCACGGCTTTATATATAAGCGGGACAAACTCACAGAGAGCGACAAGATCGGCGGCGTGAGCGGAAAGAACGCATTTATCAACCGGCGGTTCATTGTTGCGCAGGAACCGGTTGTCGATGACGGAATTGATTCTATGCCGATGTCACGAATCCTTGAGAACGATGATACGAAAATGGTATCCTATCCGATCAGTAACAACGTCTTTAAAGCGAGCGGTGGGCAGAACTATGTGCACGGCGGCTCTTCACCGCAGGAGATGCTGGTACCGGTACTGGATATCAAAATGGAAAAGTATCATATGGAGACCCGGCCGGCGCAGATTACGCTGGTCAGCATGGTGCAGAAGATCACGAACCTGATCACCACAATGGACTTTATACAGACAGATGCAGTCAGCGATTCGATCAAGCCTGCGACTTACAGGATCTATTTCATTTCGGAGGATAATGAAAAGATCTCCAATGAGAATATCTATGTTGCGGATAAACGTGATGCGGATGAGACGAAGCGGATCTTCCGGATGCGGTTCAACTTCAAGAATAAGAAGTATGACAAGCACAAGCAGTACTATCTGGTTGTGTATGATGATGCGACGGGGATAGAGAGTTTCCGGCATCCGGTGATCATGGATATTGCGTTTGCGGATGATTTTGGGTTTGGGTTCTAATACGAGGTACTCATGATTATGGATGCATATATCAGTTCGGATGATAAAAGAGTTGCGCTGAAAAACAAGCTCCGTATGTATTTTGACGGCAAAATAGTGCGCAAGGATCTTACCAAGAAGATCAAAGAGGGTGCTAATGTTCCGGTATACGTGCTGGAATTCCTTCTCGGCCAATATTGTTCCTCAGACGATCCGGAGATCATAGAACAGGGAGTTGCTAATGTAAAGCACATCCTCTCTGATAATTTTGTGCGCCCAGACGAGGCACAGAAGATTCTCTCTATTCTCAGGCAGCGCGGAAGTCATACCGTAATCGATATGATCACTGTCAGCTTGGATATAAAGAACGACTGCTATAAAGCGGAGTTCTCAAATCTCGGAATCAAGGATATTCCGATTTCAGAGGAATACCCCACACAATATGATCGCCTTCTGTGCGGTGGAATCTGGTGTATTGTCCGCTTGGAGTATGAGTTTATTGAGGAAGACAAGAAGGCTTCTCCGATTCATATTGTCAGGCTGGATCCGATCCAGATGCCGCATATCGATATCGACGAGCTGAAGGAAGGCCGGAAAGCCTTTACCAAGGATGAATGGATTGACGTTTTGCTCCGCTCGATCGGCATGGAGCCGGATGTGCTCAGCTATCGTGAGAAGTGGTTGCTTCTTACTCGCATGCTTCCCCTTATTGAGAATAACTTTAACCTCTGCGAGCTCGGCCCCAGAAGTACCGGAAAATCACATCTGTACAAGGAAATATCGCCGAACAGTATTTTGGTCTCGGGTGGACAGACAACCGTGGCGAACCTTTTCTATAACATGGCGCGAAAGACGGTCGGCCTTGTCGGACTCTGGGACTGCGTGGCATTCGACGAAGTGGCTGGAATCCGTTTTAAAGATAAGGACGGAATCCAAATCATGAAGGACTATATGGCATCCGGCTCCTTCGCCCGCGGCAAAGAAGAGAAAGCCGCATCTGCATCGATGGTCTTTGTTGGTAATATAAATCAGAGCGTGGACGTCCTTCTCAAGACTTCCAGCCTCTTTGATCCGTTCCCACCAGAGATGGGGACAGACACGGCATTCCTTGACCGCATGCATTGCTATCTGCCCGGATGGGAAGTGCCGAAATTCCGACCGGAGTATTTCACCGATGATTACGGCTTCATAACCGATTATCTGGCCGAGTTCGTCCGTGAACTGCGTAAGGAGCAATACGGCGATGCATTGGACAAATATTTCCGCCTTGGCAAAAACCTGAACCAGCGTGATACGATCGCTGTCCGTAAAATGGTCGGCGGCTTTGTGAAGTTATTATATCCGGACGGAGTGTTTACAAAAGAAGATATCGAAGAAATCCTGATTATCTCCCTGGAGATGCGCCGCCGCGTCAAGGAGCAGCTGAAAAAGCTTGGCGGCATGGAGTTTTATGATGTGAACTTCTCTTATATCGACAACGACACGTTCGAGGAACACTATGTATCGGTCCCGGAGCAGGGCGGTGGAAAGCTGATTCCTGAAGGTGTCTGCAATCCCGGACAGATCTACACAGTCTCACGTGGTAAATCAGGTATGATCGGTGTATTTCGCCTTGAGTCACAGATGTTCCCCGGTAATGGAAAGTTCGACAGGACAGGACTTGGATCCGATCGCGGGTGCCGGGAGGCTTCCAATACGGCTTTCAATTTCTTGAAAGCCAACGGGAACAGGATTAGTGGTGCAATCAGCACTACGACCAAGGATTATATTGTCAATTACCAGGATTTGCAGGGGATTGGCATGACAGATAAACTGGCATTACCGACGTTAATCGCACTTTGTTCTGTTGCACTGCTCAGACCGGCGGTGAGCGGACTGGCGGTCTTGGGCGAGATCAGTATTAGCGGCACACTGATTAAGGTGGATGAGCTTGCGAATTCTTTACAGGTATGTTTGGATTCCGGGGCGAAGAAAGTGCTGTTGCCGATCACGTCGGCAGCGGACTTGGGAGCCGTGCCGGCAGATTTGATTGGGAGTTTTAATTTGATATTCTATAACAGTGCCGAGGATGCGGTGTTTAAGGCGCTGGGGGTGGAGTGAGTTACGTGAAGAGGAAACGGCTTCTGTGTGATGGACGAATTCTATAATATTCATAAATATACTTAAAAAGGTGAAATGTAGACGGTGTGACTAACCGTTCATATATTGATCAATGGCTCATTAGCCTTGATGAAAGAGATTCGAGATTGTATGTGTTTTATTCCGAATATCGGAAAACTCAGCTCATGAATACTGTATAAGAAAGTGTGAGAATATGGCAGAGATGCTGGCAGCTATGTTAGAAAATTTAATATATGATATAACTGGATCCGCCATAAAAAAGTGGCTAGACAGATTTCGCTTAAATAGTTTTCTTAAGGCACTTAGAAAAGATGTCAGTAAGTTTTGTGAGGAAAATGAGTGTATATATATAAATTCGAGTGCTTTTGATTACTTTATTCGTAGTACAGATTTCTTGAAAAGAGTGATTGAACGGTCAATTGCAACCAAGCTTGAAAAGAGCAATAAAGAGTTTCTCCGAGATGAGATTAAAAGAGCAAGAGAGATAGCAGTTGCAGAAGAGATTACATTTACAATTAGCGAAGAGCGTGTGATAAAGGACTTATATCACCTAATAACGGATAGAGTAGGTACTTATTACCGCAATAGACTCTCGGTAGAACAACGTCATGAAGTGTCTTTGTGCTTGGATCAGCTTACGGAATTAAAGGAAGCTGTAAATGCAAACCGTAAAGAAAATTGTAAAGATCATATAGATATCCTTAATGCGATTAAAGAGGATGGAAAACTCAACAATTCGAAAGCAGCCATAATAGCTGACCTATTGTCGGAGGAGCTCCGCGAAGGTCGGATTCGGGAATTTGATAGTCTTGCAACTGCAGTTAAGGATAAATCAGATGACATATTGCTTTTTTATGATTGTTTGTCTCAAATCTTGCGTTCGGAGATGTGCCAAGATGCTGTCAATAGAATAGCGGATATATCTGATGTACGAATTAGAGATTGTGCAATTAGAACAGCGCTTCCTATACTTTTGTTTAGAAATGAATTAATAGATAGTCTGAAAAAAACTTCAACTGTGGAATCACTGCGTGATATTATAGATGGTTTGATAAGTAACAATAATGAAGTTATCTTTTCAGAAGAAATCACTTTTGATGGTGGCCTTGAAATTCATTATTTTACACTTAATAAAAGGCTGGTCTATGAGGAAGAGAACCTAATCAAGCAGCTTACCATTATATCTCTATATGAGAAGCGGATTAAGAATATCCATTTAGCCATGGAAGAGGTGGGAAAGGAAAATCAAAACTGGTTCACACATATTCTAATAGCCGATAAAAAAGTAGATGATTTAATAATTGATAATCTTAATGACAATTCGAAGGAATTAGCTTCCTTAATAGATCAAGTATTGCAGTTTAAAAGCCTTTATGATGGTTTGTGCAAAAAACTCCGAAGCTTTTACTATTCTGTGTTAGTAAAAGCTTATTTGGTGATGGATAAAATTGATGAGGCAGAGAATTGTATTCCGAATGATTTGGTGCAGGAACGACCTCTTTCTGATTTTGTCTATGCCATAAGAAATGAGAAAGGGCAAATAGAGCTAACTGAGGTCTATGATTATTCTGTACGAAATGAAACCTATTGGTTGCTCAATAACTATTTTGTGTCGCATAAAAACGAGAAAGAGTTAATAGATTTCTGTAGGGAGCATGAAGAAATCTTTGAAAAAGATTGGCCACTTTTCTTCATGTATCAACGTGCGTTAAATGCTTTGGGGCTCAATGATGAACGTGTGGTTCAATTAAAAAAATATGCTGATAAACTATGTAAAGTATATGAATACTGGAAAGAACTATTAAACCTGTCAGATTCAGAAGAAAATCAGAAAGCTTTTGTTGAAGCATGTCGTGATGGTAAAATGACAGGCTTATTTAGCATTTCAGGATATCAAATAATTGAGCGATTATTGAACTACCATGAATATGATCTTGCTGAGTTGTATGTTTCAAAACATGAAAAAGCAGGAGAAAAAGGTTCTAGAATTAAAAAATACAAAGCAATTCTCCTTCAAGGTAAAAAGAATGATGTAGAAGCTTTAAAATGGTACAAGTTGGCGTTTGAAGATAATAGTGCGGATATCTTCGTTATAGATTCATTAATAACACTATCGCTGGTAAACAAACGAAAAGTTAGTAAAGAGGTAATAGATGCAGCAATAAAGGCGGATACATCACGACTACATATGCTGGTAGCAGCTTGTTATTTGAATGATGGTGACATAACAAGAGCGAAGAGTGAAAATTTACGCGCTATTCTAATGTCAGGAGAGGGCTATAATCCAGCGTTTGGACAATATTTAGCTATTTCGACATCCATACAAAGCAATGAAGAAGTGACAATAACAGGAATTGAAGCTGATACAGCAGCATGTTGTAAAAAAGATGATGGTAGCCAGCGGTGGTTATGCGTATATAAGGATTGTCTTCTTCCGATTTCACCACATGTTTGGAACAAGGATTACCATGTACATATTGATGACGCTGCCAGATTAGGATATTTACGAAAACAAACCGGAAATCAAATCACTATAGAGAATGACATATATGTGATTGTGGAAATAATACCGTTAGATTATTACTTATTTAGGACATGTATTTCAAAAATGACACAGAATGGCTTTGCTAAGGAAATAGCCATTCCAGTAAAAGATGGGAAAATGGATGTTTCCGCCTTTACAGAAGTGATTGCTCAAAGTTCTCCCGATGAAAGGCAGTCAGTTGATTGGCTTGAACAGTATAATAATGTTCAAAATGTTCCGCTGCCACTGTATACACTTAAAAGATTTACACGCCTGACATATTTCCAGTTTGTAGATATGATTCTTTCCTCTCATGACTTTTTTGTTAGGCAAATAGTTCACGCGTCTAAAACGGCAGATAAATATGTTATTTCCTTTTCTGCGTTAGTAACTTTATATAGATTGGGATATCCTGTTGAAAAAATAGCTAATGCCGGAGGAACCATTATGGAATCGGCATTGGTACAAGCTGATTCAGATGTTGCCGAGGTTATTAAAGAATACAACAAAGATACTGTGGCTTCTTTAGGTGTTATTGACGGAAAGCTTTTTATTAATCAGGTGGATGATGTCGGTAAAGACTATTGGCTAAAAGAAGCTGGTGGTTTTAAAAAGTATTGTGAATCTATACCTTCTGTCAAGAGTGACTGGGATCTTTCAGGGGAGTTCTTTGGTGGCTTTGATAGTAAAGAAATATTCGGAATCTGTGATTATGATGCCATAGCATTTGTTCAACATAATGAAGAGTATTCTTTGGTAACAATTGAAGCGATATTAGCATCTTTTTCGCAGAATGAGCAGGTTGATTTAAGCGTCATTTCTCTTTCTGATTGGCTGATCGAACAGCATATAGATATTGAAAGTTTATTTGAGTATTTGAAGTCTTTATTGGATGCAGGTTGCTTAATGTCGGTTACTAAAGACGTAATTAATTATATCTCCTTAGAATTATCAAAGAAAGATGATGATTTCAAGCAAAGAGTGTATTTGCTATGGGATAGTTTGTTATCGGGTGTTGATAAATATACTGATAAGCAAAAAGCTGTGTTTATACAAGCTATGTCGGAGGTCTTTGCTTCTTTTGAAGATGAAGCAAAAAACATAGATAGGGGAATTCTTCTTATATTGACTAATAATATACTTTTGCTACGAAAACAAATATTAGAAGTGTTTTTCGATTCAGAAGGATACTTATCATTTGCTCTTGTAAATGTTGAGCCTGAGGGGCAAATGGCAGAAATTGAGAATGAATAATGATAAACTGTCGGATAGCTATCTGATGTGATGGAATACTACCAATGGAGCGATGAAGCTGACATAAAGAAGAACTGGTGGAAGCGATTGTTTACTGCCAAAATTGTTGAATAAGCTGGGGATTGACGTGGATAAAATCGCGTATACCAAGATGGATGGAAAAAAAGCGAAGTATCATGTGGAAAAAAACAGAGGGAGTGCTGCAATATATGATCAGTTGTGATGAGCGAGGTCTGGATTAATGGTTGGAAAATACAAAGTCATTATCCTCTACGGCATCAATTGATTTAAGGAGTTTAGTCGGATTTTTATTGCAGTGCTGAAGATGCGGTGTTTAAGGCACTGGGGGATGGAGTGGTGGCTATTACAAAGTGACCTTATAGCCGATTATGTAGTAAGATTCGTATTCTGTAATGAATGATCAAGAAACGAGAGGAACAAGTTTATGTCTTCAAAATATGACGTTGCTGGAATTATAAACTTCCTGCAGGAGCAGCCGGATATAAATCCGGACGATTATGACGGATCCTATGAGCTGTTGAGGGAGACAGTAAAGTCCTATGCTGCACTCAGAGATTATGCTGCCATCGATTACAAGGATATGAATGCTTTATATTTGATGGTTATTGGCACATGGAAGCATGGGATTGATAAGAAAAAGGAAACCATCAACGCAAGTCACCTTCCGGATGCAGAGAAGACCAGGATACTGTCTGTTATTGATAGAATATGGGCTCGGGTATGCGCTAAAGAATACAGTCATCTGGAAGACGCCGATCAGCCGCAGATGGGGATGTTTGGAACTGGATTCTATACTTTCAAGGGTAAAACAACAGACCAGTGCGCAAAAGACTTTGTACACATGTGCGTTGATATCCTGACCATGGAAGATGAGGATGCTATTTTTGAGAGAGCTGAACAAGTCCTGACACATGATTTTCGTGGTATGAAAGCTGCTTCAGCATCGGTGGTTTTGCACTGCCTAAAACCTGAAGCATTCCCGATACTGAATGGAAATATGGGAACGGATAATATCTTTGAAGCAGCAGGCGTTAAGCTGAAAAAAAGGATGGAAGTCACGACATATATCACAAACTGCAGGGTGATCAGGGCGTTTCGTGACAAGAATTTTGATTTCAGGAATTACCGCGTGTTCGATGTGGCACAGTGGAAGCTGGATCAATTCAGGATTGAAAGCAATAAACCGGCCCATATTGATCTGGCAAAACTCAAGAAGGAAATCGCTGCATATAAAAAAGACTTCCGGCGGGTTGTCAAAGAAGAGAATTATAAATGGGAAGCTGTAAAATGCTTCAAGGACAATTTTAAGATTGATGCAGAAGATTTTCCGGCCATGTTGGAACGTGCATTGGAAAAAAGCGAGAACCTGCTCACCAGAATTAATTATTTCGCCAAGGGAGTTATTCTTGATATTGCACATCACGATCCTGAATATACCCGGACTATGTTCCAGAACCTGTTTGATGAGAGCGAGCCGGTCCTGAACCGTATGAAGCAGTTTGAAGACGATGCAGAGATTTATTCTTCTTTTGGAAAAGGTAAGAACACATTTCAGGGGGCAAATACATCTTCTGTGTATCTGTTCTTCAATAACCCTGAGAAGTATTACATCTACCTTTCCATGAAATTCGAGTATTGTGCCAGACAATTGGGATACGAGAATATCCCAAAGGCTGGCTCTATGGAACGTGTGCAGGCTTATTTTGAAATGGCGGATCAAATCTGGGAGTATGCCCAAAAGGATCCGGAATTGATCCAAATGAACCGCGACAGATTAACTGATTTGTGTTACGAAGATCCTCAGAATCATATTCTGGCAGAGGACCTGGTATATTTCATTAACTGGAGTTATAAGAAGGCTCATATGACGAAAGAGGACAAGGCATATGAGGGATACTGGCCATCAATTGATGATTATGATCCGGGGCTGACTGCAGCACAGTATGAAGCAGTGTTTAGTGACAAAGCAGTCCCAAAAGATTGGCTGGATACACTTTATTATCTGTATAAGATGGGCGGGGAAGGAACCTGCAAACAGATTGCTGCTAAATATGGGAACAGTTATGGCCATTATAATTCCAATGCTACGGCTGTGGCAAAAAAGGTGTATGCAGCGACGGATTGTTCGCTGTTTATTGATGAAGATGGCAGGGAAAGATATTGGCCTGTCCTGTTTGTCGGTAAGGATACAGCCGGGGGAGAAGGATCATGGATATGGAAACTGAGAACACCGGTGAAAGAAGCCATAAAAACGATGGAAGAAAAGGACCGGTTTGAGTTCAACAAGAACCTTGTAGACTATCCGAAGAACATGATTCTATACGGGCCTCCGGGAACAGGAAAAACATATCATACGGTATTGTATGCTGTATCTATTATCGAAGGGCGCAATCTCGATGATGTTATGGCTGAAGATTATCACGATGTAAAAGCCCGGTATGATGAGTATGCAGCAAAAGACCAAATCGCTTTTACAACGTTTCACCAATCTTATGGATATGAAGAGTTCATTGAAGGAATCAAGCCTTTGATGGATGAATCAACAGAAGACGGATCCGATGTCAAGTATGTTGTTGAGAGAGGTATATTCAAACGCTTCTGTGAGCAGGCGATGACTCCTGTACAGTCATCGAATGCTGCAGGTGATGACTTTGGATTTAATAAAACTCCGGTTGTATGGAAGGTGTCGCTGGATGGAACCGGAGATAATCCTGTTCGGGAGGAATGCCTTGAGAACGGACATATCAGGATAGGCTGGGATTCTTACGGAGAACAGATCACAGATGAAACAGACTTTTCCGTAGACAGAGGCAAAGTGGTACTTAACGCATTTATCAACAAGATGCGCATTGGTGATGTGGTCCTGTCCTGCTACAGTGCATCCACCATTGATGCAATTGGCGTCGTTACAAGCGAGTATGAGTGGCATCCGGAGTATGACAGGCTGCGCAGGCTGAGAAGGGTTAAATGGCTGGCGAAGGGACTTCGTTATAACATAATTGAAATGAATGGGGGTTCAACTATGACACTGGCGACAGTGTATAAGCTGAATGTCTCGATGGCTGATGTACTTCGTATTCTTGAGGAGACAGTTCCCAAATCAAAGGATCAGAAGCCGGAGTATGTGCCAAACCAGGAACGATATGTGTTTATCATTGATGAGATTAACCGGGGGAATATATCAAAAGTTTTTGGTGAACTGATCACCCTGATTGAGTCATCAAAGAGAATAGGGCAGCCGGAAGAACTAAAGCTTTTACTGCCATATTCCAAGAAATCTTTTGGTGTACCGAATAATGTTTATATTATCGGCACAATGAACACAGCGGACAGGTCTATTGCGCTGATGGACACTGCGCTTAGGAGACGGTTCCATTTTGTCGAGATGCAGCCTGCTCCGGACGTCCTGGCGGAAATAGATGTTGAAGGAATCAATATTTCAGAAATGCTCCGCATTATGAATAAGCGGGTTGAGATACTGTGCGATCGTGAACATACGATAGGCCATTCCTATTTCATTCCGCTTAAAGATACACCTACGATGGACTGTCTTGCGGGAATTTTTAAAAACAGCATAGTACCTCTGCTTCAGGAGTACTTTTTTGATGACTATGAAAAAATCCGTCTGGTACTTGCGGATAACCAGAAACCGGAAGGACTACAGTTCATTACGAGACTTGCTGTTGATGTTACTTCTTTGTTCGGCAATACGGATGAAGATATTGATGTTGAAGTGAATTATCTAATTCATGATGAGGTCTTTAAGAAGAAACCGGAAGCTTATATTGGAATCTACAGCTGACAGGGAGTGATGGCATGCCGACAGCATACAGGATAAAAGAATTTGAGTCATTTACACGACGGGTGAATTTATCAGATACCGGCTTTCATGCGCTTCCGGAAAAAGTATTCGATGCACTGGAAAGGTTCATCCTTGAGAACAAACCTCAGGATGATACACAGGCCTGGGAATTCCTGTCCCTTTCTGTTAAGCATGGCATTAAGGTGATTTCTGCCAAGAACTATGTAGGCATCATTACGATGAATGACGGGACGGCAATAGAGATACTCCCCAAACTGGATAAGGCAGATGAAGCCGAAACCATACGTGTTTTCCGTGATATGCTCTGTACCGTAAAAGATCTTCCCTATAAATCTTTTAAGGAATCCAGTGTGATGTCAGACCGGATGACGCTGTTTGAAGTGTATATCCGCATGTTCCTTGATGAAGTCGGTATTTTGGTGAAAAGAGGACTGAAATCAGGGTATGTTTATCGAGAAGGGAATGAACCGTTCCTGAAAGGAAGACTGGATTTTAACCGCCACATTAAAACCAATCTGACTCATAAGGAGAGATTCTTTGTTGGATATGATGAATTCGAGGCGAACAGGCCGGAAAACCGCCTTATTAAATCTACGCTGCGATATGTAAAACAGAAGACCCATGATCCAAAGAATCTCAGGGATAGCAAAAGGTATTTGATAATATTTACTGATATTGATGAGTCGGATAATTATGAAAAGGATTTTGCAAGTTACACGGTTAGCAGAAACATGATGGAATATGATACCGTGTTAAAATGGTGTCGGATTTTTCTCATGAACAAGAGTTTTACGGCATTTCGTGGGAGTGAAGTCGCATTTGCTCTTTTATTCCCGATGGAGCAGTTGTTTGAAAGCTATGTAGCAGATCGGATTCGACGCCATATGGATGCACGTAAATATCATGTGACAGCGCAGGATAAGCGGTATCATTTGTTTGACAGCCCGCGAAAGTTTTCGTTGCGGCCGGACATTGTTGTTACCAATTATGAAACAAAAGCAAACGTAGTGCTGGACACAAAATGGAAGATGCTTTCGCCCCAGTATCATAACTATGGGATTTCCCAGGCGGATATGTATCAAATGTATGTTTATCACAAAAAATACAGACCGGAGAAAGTTATACTTCTTTATCCATTTAATCAGTCATTCAAAGATAGTTCAAAGGTTATGGGGTATCGATCAGAAGAAACGGAAGGTGTTCAGGTTTGTGCCGCATTCTTTGATCTGCTGGATGCTGATGGCAGTCTTGCAAGGATTGAAAGACTGATGGAGATTTAAGAAATAATGGCTGTATGAGAGTTGTTATTACGGGTATTGTCACGGAATTAATTAACGTCATATAACGGGAATTTCCAACGGAGAACGGAGAATAATTGTGGGCTGTTGTTGCTCCATTAGTTTAGCTGAAAACAGATCTGCTTGATTGTCTCTGGATTGTTCTTTATAATGACAACCGTCATTATAAAGAAAGAGGTACCGGG
>Ga0256404_1006020_pt1 | contig 20592 bp, 18 predicted proteins | sample RumenRJG_01DNA_FD_185990 | JGI IMG/M metagenome (GOLD analysis project Ga0256404, IMG submission 185990) | Bovine rumen microbial communities from Lethbridge, Alberta, Canada - RJG_01 | ecosystem: Host-associated > Mammals > Digestive system > Stomach > Rumen | place: Canada: Alberta | collected...
TTCCCGAACCGTTGGGTCCTACTACTGCCGTAATGCCTGCGCCGAATTCCAGGGCGGTGCGGTCGGCAAAGGATTTGAACCCGAAGGCTGAAACTGATTTCAAGAACAAAATGATCACCTGTAGTTAAAAATTGTGGTTTATTTCTGCTTTTCCGCCGCTTTCTTGGCGGCGTTCTTTTCTTTCATCTTAATGGACGCTTTCCGTGCGGCCTGCCGTGTCTTCATGCGGCGGGGCGCGGCGGGTTTGGCCCCGGCTTTCTTTGCAGCGGCGGCCCGTTTCCTGGCGGCGTTGATCCGGGTCCGGCGCACAATGGGCCGTCCGTTCACTGCCTGTTTTTCCAGGGTGATGCCCAGCTTGCTTTCTATATTATGAAGCCAGTTCAATTCTTCCGCCGTATATAAGGTAATGGCAACGCCGTCTTTGCCGGCCCGGCCTGTACGGCCTACCCGGTGCACATACCAGTTGGCGTCGTGGGGCACGTCGTAGTTGATTACGTGGGTGACCCCTTCCACATCCAGCCCCCGGGCGGCGATGTCGCTGGCCACCAGGATCTGGATCTTGGCATCCCTGAACTGTTTCATGACGGTCTTGCGTTTTGTGGGAGTCATGTCCCCGGTAAGAAGGGCCGTGTTAAAGTCCTTCCCTCCTAACAGTTCCTCTACTTCCTTCGCCCGTTCCTTGCTGATGCAGAATATGATCATCAGGTAGGGGTTCAGCCGGTTTATAAGGTGCATCAGGGTTTTAGGCCTGTTTTCTTCCGTTGTTTTAACGCAGATCTGCCGGATGGTCTTTACCACTGCTTCTTCCGGGTCAATATCGATAACATGGCAGTTGGTGGTGAGGCTCCGTCCCAGTTTATTAATCTCTTCCGACACGGTAGCGGAGCAGAGCATGGTCTGGTGGTCCGGATTGGTCATGGAAATGAGCTGAAGGGCATCGTCCATAAAGCCCTGGGCCAGCATTTCATCTACTTCGTCCAGCACCAGGAACTGGACGCCGCCTAAGTCCGTATTTCCTTTCCGGATATGATCCAGCAGCCTTCCCGGGGTACCGATGAGAACCTGGGCCTTTCCAGCCAGCTTCGTCTTCTGGGTCTCAAAATCCCGTCCGCCGATCACTGCCAGGGTTTTAATATCCAGTCCCTCCAGCACCTGTTTCATCACTTCGTTGACCTGCTGGGCCAGCTCCCGGGTAGGGGTGATCACAAGGGCCTGTACATAGCCTTTGGCCGGGTCGATCTTCTGAGCCAGGGGGATCAGGAAGGCCAGGGTCTTGCCTGTGCCGGTCTGGGCCCGGGCCAGCACGTCGCGTCCCTTCAACAGGGAAGGGATGGCCTGCTGCTGCACGGGCATGGGGGCTTTGATCCCCATCTTTTTTAAATTTTCCCTCACCTGAGGGAGTATTTTGAATTGTTCAAATTGGTCAGTCATTTTTATTCCTCTGCATATACTTAAATTGAAGTTTATTTCCCCGTATCCCCGCTGTGCTGCCACAGGTACCATACTGCAAGGCTGCGCCAGGGCCGCCAGGGTTCCATAAGCTTGTTCAGCTGTCCCCGTTTGGGAATGTCCTTTAAATTGAACAATAGCTGCATTTCCTTCTTCAGCTGGAAATCGTCTCCCGGCATCACGTCCGGGCGGCAGAGGGACAGGAGCATAAACATTTCTATGGTCCACTGTCCCAGCCCTCTGACGTTTTTCAGCAGTTTGAGGATCTGGGCATCCGTCATGGCCGGGAACAGGGAAAAATCGATGGAGCGGTTCATCACCAGCCGGGCGAATTCTTTCATGTAGGTAATTTTAATGGCAGTAAGCCCGCAGGTTGCCACCCTTTCATCCGGCAGGGAAAGAAGCTTCTCCGGAGTTACCGGGTTGCCTGCCAGCCGCCGCAGCTGTTCCATGATCTTCCCGGAGACCTCCGGCGGCAGCTGCTGGGCCGCAATTCCGGTCAGCAGTACTTCAAAATAGCGTTCCTCTGCATCCGGTGTCAGATTGCAATGTCCGTATTTTTTTATAAAGGGAACCAGTTCCGGCGCCTTTTCCTGCAGCCAGGTTTCGCCGATGAGCCAGTTGGCAGTTTCAGGCATTACTTTTTCCTCCGAGATACGTTGGGAACTGCTGCTCCATTCTTCCGCTTCTGTTCCTGTCCGGCGGTTTCACCGGCAAGCCTTTCAAAATGAACGCAAACTATCCCATAATAATTGTTTTATTATATCATACTTACTACATTGTATACAATAAAAAAACCTCACTTCAGATGAAGTGAGGCTGATGTGCTGGTGCCGGGGACCGGAATCGAACCGGTACGGGTATCTCTACCCGCGGGATTTTAAGTCCCGTGCGTCTGCCAGTTCCGCCACCTCGGCAGAAGTTATGGAGGCGACACCCGGAATCGAACCGGGGATAAAGGTTTTGCAGACCTCTGCCTTACCGCTTGGCTATGTCGCCAGACATAAAATATAAAAGGGACTTACCCTTTCATAGCAATGGAGCGGAAAACGAGACTCGAACTCGCGACCCCAACCTTGGCAAGGTTGTGCTCTACCAACTGAGCTATTTCCGCGGAATGGTGCCTCAGCACAGAATCGAACTGTGGACACAGGGATTTTCAGTCCCTTGCTCTACCAACTGAGCTACCGAGGCATCATGGCGACCCGGACGAGACTCGAACTCGTGACCTCCGCCGTGACAGGGCGGCATTCTAACCAACTGAACCACCGGGCCATTTTTATGAAGCAATATTAGTATAGGTTATTTCTTTCTCCCTGTCAAGCCTTTTTCCCTAAATTCAGCAAATAGTTCTCCAGCTTTTCCCCGATCAGGGTCTCCAAAGTCTCCAGGTCTTCCGCGTCAAAGTCGTGGATCGTGTTAGGGATGTACCCGATCTTGTTTTCCGCGTAAAACTCGTTCCGGACCCGGTTGTACAAAAATACCAGCTCGTCCCCCGCTGCGAAATCCGCATAATCAAGAATCACCGTGGCATTGTTGATAAAATCCAGGGGATGCCGGGAGGTAATGAACTTTTCAAACCGTCCAATGGTATCCGGCAGGGTATCGGGAAAATCCCAGGAGAGGATCCCCTTATCCCGCAGCATGTGACCGGACAAAGGCATATAGTCCGGTGTTATTTCCTCTACCAGGCGGGGCACAAAGGTCTCCATGGATTTTGCAAACACATCCTTATCCCTGGTAATATATCGGAAATCCCTGTACCGGTGCAGGCCTACCTGGCGGATCGCCACATAATCAAAGGTTTCATCTGTATAAACCAGTTCCAGCCTGCGGCGGGCCTTTTCATTGTTATAGGCGCACAGCAAGAATTCATGGCCGTTCAGGGCTCCGCCTTCTTCAAACACAAAGCCGAACAGCTCCCTGGGCAGCTTTTGCAAAAACTCCCAGTTTGGACGCCGTTCCATAATCACCTGTAAGTCTTCCGGTTTTGGCATCTTGTATGTATCCCTCGCAGATCATTTAAATCTGCGGTTTTCCTTCCATTTTATTTAACAAATTCCCAAGGGTCCATTTAATGGTATCCGACGGATGCTCTTCCAGGCCCAGGGGTTTCAGGTTCGATTCCCGCAGGAAACGGCGGATAAACTTGTTTCCGTTACTGTTGTAGGCGTACATATCCGCATAGGCCACCGTCTGCACATAGGTCTCCATGTCGAAGTCAAAGGGCGAGTGGCTGTGGACCATATATTCATCCATATTGCGGACAATGAGCACCACCAGAGCCCCGCATTCCGCTTTCTTTGCGGCTTCGGCCATGGCTTCCCTGTCGGGCTTCATGTTCTTGGCGAACATTTCATCCACCGCCGCATTGGCTTTCGTATTGTCATCGGAGAGCCGGTAATAGGGAACATGGTAGTCCATCTTCACCATCTGGATCCAGCCCCGCATATCCGCCCGGGTCACGCTGCCGGTACGGTCAATGACCACAAAGTTCACAGGCAGGGTCTCAAAGGCGCAGGCCTTAGGCATCCCAAACAGAGGCAGGCGTTCCGTCACTGCCGTTCCGCCTAATAGGCCGCTGCACAAAAAAGCCACCAGGGCCATCATAAAAAACAGTTTCTTCATGTATATCCCCTCCTCCGTTCCAGAACCTTCCAGACTGCAAAAAGCTTTACAGGAAACAAGCGCGCCCGGGAACAGGCATCTGCTATTTCCGTAAACATTTTACAGAATAATTGTGTCATTATTCTGTCCTCTTGTCAAAAATTCCGGAACAGGTCATACCCTTTTTACTTTTTCCAGATATCCGCCGCCGTTCCGTGGCCTAACGGCCCTACGTTCAGGTACGTTGCCAGGGTCTGGCCGATGTCGCTGAAAATGTGGAATGGCGGAATCTGTTGGGGTTTCACATTCTTCCCGCAGAACAGCACTGGAATCTTTTCCCGTGTGTGGTCCGTGCCGTGCCAGGTGGGGTCGCAGCCGTGGTCGGCCGTAATCAGCAGTACGTCATCGGGCTGCATCAGGTTCCACAGTTCAGGCAAACGACTGTCGTAATATTCCAGTCCTTCCCCATAGCCCAGGGAATCCCGGCGATGGCCGAAGGAGGAATCAAAATCCACAAAATTGCTGAACACCAGGGTCCGGTCCGGGGCGTCCTTCACCGCCTGAAGGGTTGCGTCAAAAATGTTGTCCAGCCCTGCCGCGGGGTAATGCTTCGTAATGCCCCGGTGGGCAAAAATGTCCGCGATCTTCCCTACGGCGTACACGCTGCCCCCTGCCGCGATAAGAGTATCCAGCAAGGTATCGCCGTGGGCCGGCACCGCGTAATCGTGACGGTGGGCCGCCACCCGCTCAAAGTTCCCGGCTTTGGTTCCCACAAAGGGACGGGCTATGATGCGGGCGATCTTATAGGGTTTCACCAGTTCAAAACAAATCCTGCACAGGTCGTACAGGCGCTCCAGCCCGAAGGTCTCTTCGTGGCAGGCGATCTGCAGCACGCTGTCGGCAGAGGAATAAATAATGGGCTTCCCCGTCCGCATGTGCTCTTCCCCCAGCTCCTGGATGATCACCGTGCCGCTGGCCAGCTTTTCGCCCAGCACCCCGGGCAGGTTCCCTTCCTTTATAATTGCATCCACCAGCTCCTGGGGGAAGCAGTGGGGCTTGTCCGGAAAATAGCCCCAGTCAAAATCTACAGGCACACCGGCGATCTCCCAGTGGCCGCTGAGAGTGTCTTTCCCCTTGCTCACCTCTTCGGCACAGGTATAGGCCGCCTTCACCCGGCCCCCGTCCAGATCATCCGGCAACAGAGTCTCCCCGGAAAGGGGATGGGCCAGCTCCTTTCCCGTACTGAGCAGATGGGCCTTTTCCAGCCCCATGACCGCCATATTGGGCAGGGACAGATACCGGGGGGATCCGTCCGCATTTTTCCGATTAGCCGCCATCCAAGCGGCAATATGTCCCAGGGTATCGGAGCCTTCGTCCCCAAAGGCCGCCGCATCATGGGCATACCCAATGCCGAAAGAATCCAGCAGGGTAATAATTACACGCGCCATACGCGCACCTCCGTTCCGTATCGTTTCCCGGCCGTAAGGTTTTTCTCCTGAAACGCAGCCCTGTGCCATGTTCCCCACAGGCCTGCCCCGGGAACCCTTTAGGCCAGTTCTTCCAGCATCTGTTTAGGATTATCCGCCGCCTTCACCTTGCCGAAGGCCTTTACGATGATCCCCTTTTCATCAATCAAATAAGTAGTACGGACCACGCCCATGGTCTTTCTTCCGTACATGTTCTTTTCCTGCCACACATCATAAGCCTTAATGGCCGTCAGCTCCGTATCGGAAACAAGGGTAAAAGGCAGATGGTATTTTTCCTGAAACTTTTTGTGGGAAGCCACGCTGTCCTTGCTGACGCCTACCACCACAGCACCCTTTTCCCGGAACTGGGGAAACAGTTCCCCGAAATTGCAGGCCTGTTTTGTGCAGCCCGCGGTATTATCCTTAGGGTAAAAATACAAAACCACCTTCTGCCCCTGCAGGCTGCTTAAGGTCACCATGTTGCCATCCTGATCCGGCAGGGTGAAATCCGGGGCTTTCGTTCCAATTTCAAGCATATGTATCCTCCTTCAGTCCTTGTCCGCGGCAATGAGCTTTTCAAGGGCCCGCTTGGCCACTTTCTGGAACCGCTTTTCCGCCACCTTGTAGGTTTCCGGCGGAGCCACGGCCTCGCTGTCGGTGCGCTTGGCCACCACGCCGCAAATGGCCCCTGCCCTGAGACCGTGGACACTGCACAGGGTGAACAGGGTGGCCGCTTCCATTTCAAAATTCGAGCATCCCAGGGCCTGCCATTCCTTCAGGGAACCCTGCAGATGCCGGGGCACATAGCCGCTGAAGCTGTCGTACCGTTCCTGACCGGGCCAGAAGCTGTCGGTAGTGACCGTAATCCCCAGGCCGAAGGGAACCTTCAGCTCCCGGGCCGCCTCCCGAAGGGCCAGGGTCACATCCAGATCGGCCACCGCCGGATATTCCGCCGGGGCATAGGCCTTGCTGGCCCCGTCCAGACGGACAGCCGCCTTACTGATGACCACATCCCCCAGGTTCAGGTCTTCCTTAAGGGAACCGGTAGTACCCACACGAATGAAGGTGGTGACCCCCAGACGTCCCAGTTCTTCTACCACAAAGGTAATGCAGGGACCGCCCATGCCGCTGCTCATGACCAGTACCGGCTCCCCGTCCACACGGGCCAGCCAGCTGGTAAACTCCCGATGGGAGGCCACATACACCGCATCCGGATCCAGGGCCTTGGCCAGACCCTCCACACGGCCCGGATCCCCGGGCACCAGGGCATACCTTGCCCCCTGAAGCATCTCCCTGGATAAGCCTACATGATACATAACCTCACCGGGTTTTGCGTAATTTTTCATAGGAACCGGCTCCTTTCCGCATTACTGTTATTATCTATTATAAAACATTGAGGGGGAAAATGCGAGGACATTCACAATTAAAAATCCCCCGTCAGCACAAACGGGGGATTCTGTGTTAGGAAGAAATAATGAGGATATCATTCACACCTGTTTAAACTTTTTACAGGGGCTCATGTTTTACTCATAAATCAATATTAAGTTTTCTATATGCATTACTTACAACTTAACAGTACATTCTGCTGTTAAGTTCAGTAGCTTATAATTGAATCATAAGGTTCCATCACCTCCGTATCTACAGTAACCCTCGTTCCATTTCCCAAATTGACCTGTTGTTGCGTCAGAACTGCACCATTGATCAAGCTGTCCGTTCCAACAGTCAGTTTGCCCCGACACAACAACAAAGCCTTATCAAGCCTGACATTATTTCCAATAATAAGATTTTTGTCAGCCAGGACAATGATCCGATCTGTAAAAACAGAATCATCAGCAAACACTGCTTCATCAGCAAACATCAAGATTCCTTTTCCATGCACGGTTAAACCTTTTGACAGAGAGACTTTTTCTCTGCTGAAATAGATCCAACCGTTAAGCCCATCGCGTTGCAATTCCAATAAAGAAGGAAAATCAGTAGAAGCCCAGACCGCAATATCTTCCGCAGAAAAATGCGGAAACGCTGCGCCATCTGATTTGCTTGTGATAGTAACATATTCTCCTTCCGGATTATTCCCTTCAAATTGTACTGCAGACAGTATATTAGAATATTGAGTCAGTTGCTGAATCAGATCTTCAGGAAAATCAACACGGCATTGATGCAAGGAAAACTCATTGTTGCAGGCATCTTCTGCTTTTACCTGCAGAAACCGCATCCCAAGAGTGTTGTCCCGGTGCACCATCACCCGAAGGATAACATTCTCCCTGCCAGGCAGCAACGGCTCTAACTGATAAACAGCTTCCGTAATTCCATCAAACTTTTCCTGCTGTAAGGCAGTGTACATAAAACTCTGTACTATAGTTTCCAATTGTTTAACCCGTACCGTTTCCTGAACTACCGATAATTCCTGGGTAACATTGCGCACTAATGAAATCACCACTACTGAAATGACGAGAAGGAACATCAATAAAGAAATCAGAATAAAACCGTCCTTTTTTCCCGTTCCTGCCCCACTTTCAATAACTTTCCTCATACGCAAGTGTAATTGAACATGTTTTTTCAGGAAATACTGATTAATACGTCTGTACATATTCCTATTTTTTTGTGAACGGTCCAGGCAATTGCACAAACTTATTTATTCATTGTTTCCATTAATTTAATCAGTAATTAACCCGTTATTTAAAAAAATTACAAAAGGAATCTTTCTTACCAAACCGGTTTCCAGATGTTTCATCGTCATAAGAATCCCGAGCCTGTTGTTTGCCAGCCGTTCTGTCCTGAAATCAATGATTTGGATTTCAGGGTTTGAAAACGGATTGACTCCGGAAGCAGCTCCTTTTATTGTCTTACGATACAGGATGGAGTTTGAAACATACCAGTAACAACGCACATTTTCAAAGGTTTTTCTGCAGGTAATTTGATCTTTTCCGTTAAGATCCTTGCTCAGGTGAACCTGTGTCGTGTTATAGGAAAGATCCCGACACATAATACTTTTTGTAAAATGAGCACACCGAGCCATTTCCATATCTGCCATAGTCTTTTTATAATTGACCAAAACAGCATGCGCCGAATTAGAAAAAAGGCCGCAAATCAAAATTATTATTATGAAAAGAAAATTTAATTCTATAAGAATCCCGCCAGATTTTCTTTTAGTATTACAGCAGATATTAAGATTTACGGACATATGTTTTCTCTTCTGGTTTAAATTCAAACCTGTTCATAATAACCTTCCCTGTGTTTTTATTACGAAGCTCTTTAGTGATAAGGATATACGGTCCATAATTACGCCTCGATATATTATTCTCAAGAATTTCTTCTTTATACTGCTCATATAAATTAGGAAGAGCCTCCTGAAACATACTTCCATTTTCATCTTCCAACAACCAGTCACAGATTAATAATCTATTTCGTAAGTTCATAACTTGTGTGACGTAGGACAAACATCCCATAGTTGCCGTTATCATGGAAAGCATTATCAAAAAAACAGGAATAATCGTAATCACAATAAACCCCGATGAATCTTTTCCGGTCTGTGATTTTTTGTTATTTCTACCCAAAACAGCCTTTTCGGTTACCATTAATACATACGCGCTACCCTTATCCTTCCGGTTACAGGCTGAATGTCAATCTGAATCTTCACAGCCGATATCCTTTTATGCTGTAATATGTACTTTCCGCTACTTGAAGGAGCCCCATTGACGGAAAACTTTATAACATATGACGGAATACTTGAAAACCAAAGATGCGGATCAGACCTGCCCAACGCAAAATCCCGTTTTTTTTCAACCAGATTCGGCCTCCGACAGACCCAGTATCCTTTACGATCAGCACGCAGTTCTACATATCCCAGATCAGAACCAGCCAGAGCCCTTTCCCGAATATGCAGAATATCCCGCGCAAATTCCCACGCTGCGCATTCCGACTCCACTACTGCAATTATCCTTTGAGATACGAGACCTCCCAGATAAAAACCGGAAAACAATATTCCGCACAAAAGGATTCCTGTAAGCCATTCAGTCAGCAGATAACCATTCTTATCCCTGCAAATCCCCAACCGCACTGCCATCAGAGGTCACAGTATTCCCTTCCGAATCAGATCCGGTCAACGTATAAGAGTTGCCGGATACAGAATATTGAAGATCTTCATTCTTTGCATCCTTAAACCCTTTGTTTTTGCCTATATAATCAGGAATCAGGTTATTGAGTGACTCCGGGACACTGCCCTGTTCCAGTTTATATGTTGCAATTGCCTGATCCAACGTAGCCAGGTCATTTTTCAGTTTGGTATTGCGTGCCTTGGCTCCAACACCATTAATTGAAGGAATCAGCATGGTTGCCATAACTCCGATGATAATGGTAACAGCAATTACCTCGATCAGACTGAACCCAGCCTCACATTTTCTCCTTTCCAATTTTTCAAAATGTTTTTTTCCTTTCAGTTTTTTTAACAACTTTATCCCTCCGGTCAATTCAACTCTGGCATTTGTGCCATCAATGTAAACAATGGCGACAACATTATTGCCATTACGGCAAAGATTATTGCCGCAACGATGGAGACCAAAGCCGGTTCCATCACTGTTTTTAAGTCCCGGAGCCTGGTAAAGAGTTCCTGCTCCAATAAAGCCGCGTATTCTGACAGCATATATGGTAATTTTCCGGATTTTTCCCCTATATTCAAAAATTCCAATCCGGTTTTACTGAAAAGATTTCCCGCCATAACCGCCGCATCTGAAATCGCAACTCCCCGCAACACATTATCCGAAAACGTTTTTGCCTTATCCCGCATTGAATCATCTGTTAAAGTAACAGAAGAACGCAGAATAGCTTCCGGAAATGCAATGCCGCTTTGAAGCATTAAAGCCATAAGACGTACAAATCGTATTTCCATAACAGAATGGTGCATAACCCGGATAACAGGAAGGCGGACAATCCGGGTAAAAATCCATTCACGCCGCAGTATCAGCGCTTTAGCGATAACTAATATCACACAGGAAAGAGCTGCTGTGTGATCCTGCAAAATCTTGGAAAAAGAAAGCATCACCTTTAAAAGCGTAGTTTCTTCTATCCCCAGTGATTGATACAGTTCCGCAAAGGCGGGAATAAGCTTCAAACCAAAAAATGTAACCGTCAGGAATGCAAGTATTAACAAAAATGCCGGATATATGCAAGCATTCCGTGCCAGTTTTATAATTTTATCCTGCCGATTATAATAATCAGATAAGGATTGAAGCACATATATTAGCTGTCCGCTCGCTTCACCGGCCTCTATCAGTGAAACATCCATCCTTGAAAACATTTCAGGCTGCAAAGACATAGCATATGACAAAGATCGGCCGCATTGCAGATTGGCAGAAATCTGACGGCATACAGGTCTGAATTTTTCACTCAGTCCCGATGTTACCATCCCCATCGCTTTGGCTACAGGAATACCAGCCTCCAATAATGCAGATAGCTGTTTAAAAAAGTTTGCTCTTTCTCGATCCGTAAAATTTAACTGCGGCCAAAACCAACGGAAAGGCGATTTCTTTTCCCGGACAGCTTCAATTTCTGTAACATATCCGTAGTTTCTGTGGACAAAATCAATAACCTCTTTTTCATTTTCCGCAACATATTCGCCGTTATATTTTTTCCCACTTGAACTTATCGCATGCCATTGGTATAACCGCAAAATATCACCCCCTTTACCTGGCATAGCTTTAGTGTAGGGGGCTTATCGCAAAAAATAAATAACTTTTCTAACGGAGAATGTGAAATAAATTTCACATTTTAATTGTTTTTTTTAGTTTTTCAAGAAAACCGCACATTTTACCCCCTCTTTTGTGAAAAAATTGTGAACTTTCCCCTCTCACACTCCTGTCTTTTCCCCTTTCTCACCCCAAAATAAAAAAGCATCCGGCTTTTGCCGGATGCCAAATTACAAATTTTCTCTTACCGTACCATCAGCCAGTACACCAGGCCCCCTATCCCTATCAGTCCGGACAGGTTGTAAAACAGAAACATCCGCAGCCAGCCCATGACCAGGTGGGGATAGGCGTCTGCGTACAGCTTGTAGGATATTACGCTGGCCATAGAGGCGATCAGGGTGCCCAGGCCTCCCACGTCCACTCCCAGCAGCAGTTCCCGGGCGTTTTGGGTGAAGCCTGCCAGCAGCATGGCCGCCGGCACGTTGCTGATAAACTGGCTGCACAAAAGCCCTGCCAGATACACAATGCCCCGGGTCTCCTGCAAATACCGGTGCAGCTGCTGCACCGTGTCCCAGTGCGACAGGTTGCCGATAAAGATGAAGAACCCCATAAAGGTCACCAGCAGGGAATAATCTGCCAGCGTCAGCAGGCGCCGGTCCGTTACCGCCACCGCCGCCACCACAATGGCCGTGCATACCAAAGGGTCCAGCAGGTGCAGCACCGAGGCAAAGCACAGCAGCAGCAGCACTGCGAAAATGGCTGCCCGGGGCCGGTTTTCCACGGTTGCCGCCTGCTCTTCCATCTGTATGGCCCGCTTCGGCAGGCCGTGGACCAGCCAGGCCAGCCACAGGGCCGCTATTACGGACAGGGGCCCCAACACGGAAAAGAAATACCCGGTGGTAAGGTGGTAGTGGTAATAAATGAACAGGTTCTGCGGGTTCCCCATGGGGGTACAGGCGCTGCCCAGGTTGGCCGCCAGGGTCTGGAATATGACGATGCGCCCTACGTCCAGCCGGATCTGTTTTCCCGTAATCAGCGCCAGGGGCACAAAGATCAGAAGGCTTACGTCGTTGGTCACCAGCATGGAGGTGAAAAACGGAAGCCAAATCAGCACCGCCGCCACGTCCCGGGTGGTACGGCACCGGGAAAACAGCACATGGGCCGCCTTTTCCAGCACGTGGAGCTGCCGGAACCCGGCCACTACCAGCATAAAGGACAGCAGCATGCCCAATACGGAAAAATCGATATAGGCAATATCCGGTTTGAAAAAAAGAGAAGAAACCAGCGCCAGCACCAGGGAAATGGTCAGTACCACGTCCCTTTTTAAAATGCCCCTGATTTCCTTTAAAAGTAAATGGTTGTGCATTTGTATCCTCGCCGCCCGCTGCCGGTCTTTCTGCAGCAGGCGCGTTCTGTCGCTTATCGCGGTTTTACCCGGCCCCAGTTATGGGACAGGTACAGCACCCGGTACGGGGGTTGGGGAATGGGAATATGCCGTTCCAGCATGCCGGTGATCCACTGGCACTTGGCCACGTTCAGATACTGCAGCGCTTCCTCTTCCGTTTCCCCGTGGGAAATACACCCCGGCAGCAGCGGGATCTCAGCATGGAAGCCGCCCTCCGGGTCCGGTGTGACTTCATACGGATAATCAAGATTCATGTAAAAATTAATATCTTTCATCGTTTTTGCACGCCCCTGAAATAATCAAACACAAGTTCTTTGCTATTATAGCACTTTTTTTGCAGAAAAGGAAGAAGAAAAATTGATTATGAATTGAAAAAAACGGTGGCAGATTCGAATTGACAGCCCTTCTATCCGTGGTATAATTTAATCAAACGATTAATTTAATCAAATGATTAATCTATCCCTATTTCATTATTTTTTATGAACCACGGAGATAACGGATATGAAAGATGTTGCGCAAAATACGAAAGATACTTCAGGAAAGATCCTGAAAGCCGCTGCGAAACTCTTTGCCCGGTACGGGTATGACGGGGTATCGGTGAAAACCATTTCCCGGGAGGCCGGAGCCAACAGTGCGCTGATTTCCTATTATTACGGGGGTAAGCCGGGTCTGTACCAGGCAGTCCTGAAGCAGCAGGCGGAAACGCTGCTGCGCCTTGCAGAAAGGTTAAAAGAGCCCGGGTCAGAGCCACTGGCGTGCATTCTTGCCTTTCTGGATGAGGTGACAGGCATTTTCCTGAAAGAGCCGGAGAGCCTCCATATCATTTACCGGGAGTTCCTGACCCCTACGGAACCGGGAAACGATATCGTCCGGCAACAGATGCTTGCCTTTTACGACCGGATGATGGAAGCCTTTGAAAATGCAAAGGCCAGGCAGTCGGTAAAGCCGGAGACCGACAGCCGTCGCACGGCCTATGTGCTGATCAGCATTATCGCTTTTTATCTGATGACTTACAACTACGAAGCCATTTCGGAAGCAAACCGGCTTCCGGGAGATGATGATTTTGCAAGGCTGCGCCTTGTGTATCTGGATTATCTGAATACGATTTCCACAGGCAGGGAAACGCTGCAGTAAGGCATCGGGCGACGAAGCCGCAGGTACTGCCGCATCCGGTAGTTGCAGCGACCGGCTCCGGAAATTGAAACATCAAATGCCGCAGAATTGGAGATATTGAACCATGAATTTTTTAACGGAAATAAAACTGACAAAAACCCATTACGTCCTGCTTGGGGTTGCAGTGGCAGCTTTTATCGGCTGGCGCGGATACCAGGCCATGAAGCCGGCCGCTGTTGAAAGCCGTCCGGTACCGGTGGTCCGCACCGTTACCGTGGGGGCTGAGACGGTGGACAGCACCGCGGTGTATCCCGGCGAGGTGCGGGGAAAATACGAAAGCAGCCTGGCCTTCCAGGCTGGCGGGAAGATCATTGCCCGCCATGTGAATCTGGGGGACCGTGTCAGCGCCGGGCAGGTGCTGATGGAACTGGACCCGAAGGATATTGCCCAGAGCTACACAGCAGCCCAGGCAGCGTACCAGTCTGCCCTTTCCAACTATAACCTGGCAAAGGAAAATTACGCCCGGTACAGCGCCCTGTATGAAAAGAATGCCGTCAGCGCCATGGCCCGGGATCAGTACAGGACCCAGTTTGAAGCGGCGGAGGCCGCCCTGAAAAGCGCCCAGGCACAGATGAACGCCAGCCAGAACCAGATGGATTACACTAAGTTGAAGGCAGACCACGACGGGACCGTAGCCTCCATTGCGGCAGAGATCGGCCAGGTCGTTGGGGCCGGTACGCCGGTGGTTACGGTAGTGCAGGACGGCAGCCGGGAGATCCAGATCTTTGTACCGGAAAACCGATTAGGCCAGATCCGGCCTGGTCAGCCGGCTAAAATCACATTCTGGGCCCTGAACGATATTACGGCGTCCGGACATATCAGTGAAATCGCCCCCATGGCTGATTCCGTGACCCGTACCTACAAGGTGAAAGTGGCTGTGGACTCTATGCCCCAGGCAGCGAAACTTGGCATGACGGCAAAGGTTGCCTTACAAAGCGGGACGGAAAATATGATCACGATCCCTTCCGGCGCTGTGTACCAGACCGGGGAACAGCCCCAGGTGTGGGTCATCAGGGATAAAAAGGCAACGCTGGTGAATGTAAAGACGGCCGGCTATGAAGGAAACAGTGTAAAAATTACCCAGGGTCTTTCCCAGGGCGACGTGGTGGTGACCGGCGGCGTCAACAAACTGGCAGAAGGACAGGAAGTGCGGCTGGAAGGCAGTGAGACCAAATGAACAACAACTGGGCTGAATGGTCAATCAAACATAAACAGGTCATATACTTTTTTGCCGTAATGCTTGCCATTATGGGAATCTTTTCCTATAGAACCCTGGGGCGCCAGGAAGACCCCAACTTTACGGTGAAGCAGATGGTGGTGTCCGCCGTCTGGCCCGGGGCTACAGCCAAACAGATGGAAATGCAGGTTACGGACAAAATCGAAAAAATCGTCCAGACCGTGCCGGATATTGATTACATTACCAGCTATTCCCGGCCCGGGACCTGCGTGGTCAACGTGTACCTGAAAGATCACCTTTCCCCTGAAGTTACACGGCTGCGGTGGCAGGAAGTCCGGAACCTGGTGAACGACGGGAAGCGCACCCTGCCATCCGATTTATACGGGCCGTACTATAATGATCACTTTGATGATGTGTACGGTAACGTATACGCCATCACCTCCGACAGTTTTTCCTATGAAGAGATGCGGAAAGTCGCCAGCAGCATCAAAGACCAGTTTGTACTGGTACCGGATGTAAAAAAGGTGGAACTGTTAGGGGTGCAGCCGGAAAAAATATTCATCCAGCTGGATAATGCCAAGCTGTCCCAGCTGGGCATGAGCGTGGACCAGCTGGCGGCGGTGATACAGGCGGAGACCTCCGTAACGCCTGCAGCTATGAAACACGATGACCAGAACAATATATACCTGCGCCTTACCGGCATTCCCGATACGGTGAAAAATATTGAAAACCTTCCGATCAGCGGTAACGGAAGGACCCTGCGGCTGGGGGACGTAGCAACGATTAAACGGGATTACGCGGACCCGGCGGAGCCGAAGATGTATTTTAACGGAAAGCCTGCGGTGGGAATCGCCATCTCCATGATTGACGGGGGAAACAACCTGGCCCTGGGTGAAAACCTGGATAAAAAGATTCAGGAAATCAGGAAAGAGCTGCCTCTCGGCTTTGAGCTGGACCAGGTGCTGAACCAGCCCCAGGTGGTAAAAAATTCCATAGATGAATTTATGGAAAGCCTGTTTGAAGCCATCGTCATCGTATTGGTGGTGAGCCTCATGACCCTGGGGCGGCAGAGCGGTTACGTAATCTCCGTCTGCATCCCCCTGGTGCTGATGTGCAGCATGGTGGGCATGTTCATGCTGGGCATCGACCTGCACAAGCTTTCCCTTGGGGCCCTTATTATTTCCCTGGGCATGCTGGTGGACGATTCCGTGGTGGTCGTGGAAATGATAGAAACCAAAATCAACGAAGGATGGGACCGGATAAAGGCCTGCTCCTTCGCCTTCGAAAGCTGCGCCAAGCCGCTGCTGACCGGCACTATGATCACCTGTATCAGCTTCATGCCCATAGCTTTTGCAAAATCCAATGTAGGGGAATACGCCGGCAGCCTGTTCCCCGTTATCACCATTACCCTGATGAGCAGCTGGCTGGTATCGGCCACGGTGGCTCCTGCCCTGGCCCATACCTGGCTTATTCCGGATAAGAAAATGGATAAGGAAACAGCAGCTTCTGCCGCAGACGGGTACCCTGAAAAAAGGCCTGCAGGCGAAAGCGGGTTCAACGGCGCCTTCCGCCGGTTACTGGACTGGGCGCTGCAGCACCGCATCGCGGTTATTATCATTACCCTTTGCATTTTCTTCGGTTCCCTGTTGCTGGGCAAGGTGCTGAAGCGGGAATTCTTCCCTGCCTCTGTCCGTCCGGAACTGCTGGTAGAACTGAACCTGCCGGAAGGCTCCAGCCTGCAGGCCAGCGACGAAGCGGCGAAAAAGCTGACAGAACTGGTACTGAAAGAGGAAGGCGTTGCCAGCATCTCCACTTACGTAGGGAAAAGCAGTCCCCGCTTTGTATTGGTGCTGGACCCGGTGCAGCCCCGGGACAATTACGCCCAACTGGTAGTGGTTGCCAAAGATTTGCCATCCAGAATTAAACTGGAAAAGAAGATCAAAACCCTGGTGGAAGAACAGCTGCCTAATGTCCAGAGCTATTCCCGTTCCATCCCCCTGGGGCCGCCTACGCCCTACCCTGTCATGATCCGCGTCCGGGCAGCCACAGACGCTCAGGCAAAAGAGTACGCCGGCAAACTGAAGCAGATCATGCTGCAGAATAAAAATGTTACCATGGTGCGGTACGACTGGATGGAAAAAGCCCCTGCGGTAAAGGTGGAGCTGGATGACGACAAGCTGCGGCAGATGGGGCTTACCCGCAAGACCGTGGCTTCCGCCCTGTATGCGGAGATCAGTGGTTATACAGTAAGCCGGTATTACGAAGGAGACCAGGCCATCGACATGGTCTTCCGGCTGGAACCCAGGGACCATCAGAACATCAGCGACCTGGGAACCATGAGCATCCCCACTGCCCGGGGAGCCGTGCAGCTGAACCAGGTGGCGTACCTGAGTTATGAAAAGGAAGACGGCATGATCTGGCGGCGGAACCTGCTGCCCACTATTACAGTGAATGCCGGCATCGTAGAAGGCGTCACCGGCAACGACGTTGCGGACCAGATCATGGAGCAGGCTGCCTCGCTGCGGAAAAACCTGCCTGCAGGGGTAAGCATCGAGCTGGACGGTCCTTCGGAAAAGAGCGCCAAAGCCCTCCGGTCCATACTGGGTCCCGTCCCGGTTATGCTGATCATCATGCTGGTGCTTCTCATGCTGATGCTCATGGATGTGAAGAAAGTATTCGTAGTCCTCTGCACTGCGCCTCTGGGAATCATCGGCGTATTCCTGGGACTGTTCCTGTTCAACACGCCGCTGGGCATTATGGCGGTAGTAGGAGCCCTGGCCCTGGTAGGCACCGTAATCCGTAACGCAACGGTTCTGGTGGACCAGATCGATCAGCATCTGGCAGAAGGAATGCCCCGGCTGAAAGCCGTCAGGGAATCTGCCATCGTCCGGTTCCGTCCCATTATGCTGACGGCACTGACCACGGTACTGGGGCTGATCCCCATGTTCCCCAGCGACTTCTGGCGGGGGCTGGCCATTGCCATCGCCAGCGGCCTGACTGTGGCCACACTGATCACGCTGATCGTATTGCCTGTTATTTACTGCATGGTATTCCACGTAGGAAATGACGAAATCTGAATAAGATAATAAAATGAAGATTAAATGAATTATACAAAACAGCCGTGGAAAAACCACGGCTGTTTTACATTATAAAAAAATACAGCCTGCGGTTAAGCAGGCTGCAACTTTGCGTATTAATCAGGTTTGAAGGGAATCCGTCCTGCTATCTGCAGTCCGGAAGACAGTCGTCAACCATTCCGATCTTCCTTCAAACGGTAACCAACTATTCCACTGCCGCGTCAGTCCGCCACGTACGTGCAGACCTTGCCCGGATTCAAAAGTCCTTTCGGGTCGAATACAGCTTTGACACCCCGCATCAGATCCATCACGTCTTTACCGGCATAGTCTTCCAGGCGACGGACGGAAACGGCACCGATGCCGTGTTCACCGGAGATCAGGGCGTTCATTCCCTTGCCCCGGGCATAGATCAAATCCAGGAATTTATCCGACCGGGCGCGGAACTCCTGTTCTTCCATGCCGTTGGCGCAGAGTTTGATATGGATGTTGCCGTCCCCGGCGTGTCCGTAGGTATGAATATCCAGGCCTACTTCCTCCGTCAGGCTCAGGGCATAGTCCACGACCTCCGCGATGTAGCTGGTGGGAACCACGATGTCACATTCCTCCACCTTGTCATAGGTTTCGAGGATGGATTCCGGCACGGCCCTGCGCACATCCCAGGCCGCTTTCATCGAATTGGGATTATCAAACACGAGCACATCCAGCGCGCCGCCTTCCAGCATAACTTCAGCGGCTGCCTCCATGATCTCGTCCATCTCTTCTTCCCGGCGGCAATCGAAGGTAGTGAGAAGATAGGCTCCCACGTCAGTCCCGTCGCTCTTGGCAGGATAGACCGTCTTTTCCATAAATTTCTCCGCCCGCACTACACCGGAGCGGGGCATGAATTCCAGGGACTGGGGGTCCAGTCCGGAGCTCTTGACCGCAGGCACGCAGCGGATGCAGGCCTCCAGATCCTCGAACATGCCCAGCAGGGAAACCTGGAATTTCGGTTTGGGGATAAGCTTCAGTCCGATTTCCGTGATGATTCCCAGGGTTCCCTCGGAACCAACCATCAGATGCAGGAGGGAATAGCCGGAACTGTTTTTGCTGGGTTCGCCGCCCAGTTTTACCACACGGCCGTCGGGAAGCACCACTTTCAGGGTGCGGACATATTCGCGGGTGCAGCCGTATTTCACGGCCCGCATCCCGCCGGCGTTGGTGGCCACGTTGCCGCCCACCGCGGCGAACCGCTGGCCCGGGTCAGGCGGATAGAACATACCGCGCTCCAGGCAGGCGGCGGTCAGGTCAGCCAGCAGGACGCCAGCTTCAATGTGAACCAGGCCGTTCTCCAGATCCCAGCGCAGAATATGATTCATCTTGGTCATATCAATGACCACACCGCCGCAGATGGGCGCACAGCCGCCGCTGAGCCCGGTTCCGGCCCCGCGGGGGATGATGGGGATATTGTTTTCATACAGAATTTTGCAGGCTTTTGAGACCTCTTCCGTTGACTGCACCCGAATTACGGCGTCGGGCATACGGAAGCCGGCGGAAATCATCTCATCGTGGGCATAGTCCTCGGTGAGTTGGTCCCCGGTCAGGACGCAGTCGGGAAGTGCGGCAGTAAGTTGTGAAAGTACCTCTGGGGTCAGGGTTTGAAAAGACATGGTATCCTCCTACTCAAAGAAATATTATCTTCGCTTAAAGATCTGCTTTTGGCTCAAATCTCATGGCCATGACCATACTAAAACTATTTTATTTTATCATAATCTGATTCTATAACGCAACAAACTTCTGAAAATATAGTCAGTTTCTACATATAAAAATTAACACGCCTTAACACCTATCAGCATCAGCCACCGCTGCTCAAACCAGAGTTCCCCGTCTTTATGATAGGGCCTGAACCCGGTGGAAAGTCCTCCGTCTATCTCGTTTTCCATCAGCTGAATAATATCTTTCCTTACATTTTCCGGCGTATTGGTCAGGTCCATCCAGGCGGAAAGCCTGACCGGGATCCGTGTGCTTTCCTCTTTGGCCAGTTCATAACCGGCATTCCGGTACAGGGAAACAAATTCCTGCCGGCTTCTGTTGCGGACATGGGAAGCGTCTCTCCGACGTTCGATCATATCCTCTGTGTCCCTGAGTTCTTCTTCGGCAGCTTCCATATCAATAATCACAAGCTTTCCGCCGGGCTTCAGCACCCTGTCCATCTCTGAAAAGGGCTTCTTCATTTCTTGGAAATGGTGGAACGAAAGCCGGGTCATTACAACATCAAAAGACGCTTCCGGAAAAGGGATCTCCTCTATCAGGCCGTGGATGAATTCCATGTTTCCGATGCCTGCTTCACTGGCATTTTTTATACCCACATCCAGCATGGGCTGCGTCGCATCCAGGCAGACGACCTTTTGTACCATGGGGGCCAGCGTCCTTCCACAGACGCAGGTGCCTGCGGCCGCTTCCAATACGGTATCTGTTTCTTTTGCCCCGATTGCTCTCATTGTATAATCCAGATATTCTTTTTTGGAAAAATTCATGTTTGGATTTTCAAATTCCTTCGCCTGATCTGCAAAAGAACTAT
>Ga0256404_1006021_pt1 | contig 20591 bp, 19 predicted proteins | sample RumenRJG_01DNA_FD_185990 | JGI IMG/M metagenome (GOLD analysis project Ga0256404, IMG submission 185990) | Bovine rumen microbial communities from Lethbridge, Alberta, Canada - RJG_01 | ecosystem: Host-associated > Mammals > Digestive system > Stomach > Rumen | place: Canada: Alberta | collected...
CAGACCTTCGGATAGAGACGCGTCGGCGTCAGCAGTTCCTCGCCGATGGTCTTGCCAAGCTCCTCGATGTATTCGTCTCCCTTCATGCCCTGGCGCTCGAAGACAATCTTGCGCACGAGCGAAAAGCCGTTGGAATGGACGCCCGTCGACGGCAGGCCGAGGAGCACATCCCCCTCCTGTACGCGTTCGCTCGTGATGACCTTGGATTTCTCGACGACACCGACAGAGAAACCGGCGATATCGTATTCTCCGTCAGGATAGAATCCTGCCATCTCCGCCGTCTCGCCGCCGATGAGCGCGCAGCCGGACTCCTTGCAGGCATTCGCGACACCCTTGACGACAGACGCGACCTGCTCGGGATCGAGCTTCCCGACCGCGAGGTAGTCGAGGAAAAAGAGCGGCTCCGCCCCCTGCACGAGGATGTCGTTCACGCACATCGCGACAGCATCCTGGCCGACCGTGTCATGCTTGCCGAGCAGGAACGCAATCTTGAGCTTTGTCCCAACGCCGTCCGTGCCGGAGACGAGCACCGGCTCCTTGTATTTGCCCGCCTGCAACGCGAAAAGGCCGCCGAAGCCGCCGAGATCGCCAAGCACTTCCGGACGGTACGTCGCGCGCACGCTGTCCTTGATGAGCTTGACGGAGTAATTGCCCGCGTCGATGTTGACGCCTGCATCTTTATAGGTAAGTTTGTCAGACATTTCATTCCTCCAAAGTCGTTATCCGTTGCTGTCGGCTGCTGTCATTCCTCAGCACTTGCGCTGCTCAAAAACATACTTGCTGTCGCCCGCGGGCTTTTCTCCCTGCGCGACAGGATAGGCGCTGTTGAAGCACGCATAGCACATATCATCCGCGTGCACGCGGTCGACGCACTGCTTGAGCCCTTCGATGCTCAGGAAATGCAGGCCGTCCGCGCCAATGTACTCGCGGATCTCCTCGACTGACTTCGTCGCGGCGATGAGTTCTTTGCGAATGCTCGTATCGATACCGTAGAAGCAAGGATAGCCAATGGGGGGACTGCTCACGCACATGTAGACCGCCTTAGCTCCCGCCGCGCGCAGCATCCTCACGATCTTGCCGCTCGTCGTGCCGCGCACGATGGAGTCATCGACCATGATGACGCGCTTGCCCTCGACTACGGAGCGGATGGCATTGAGTTTGAGCTTCACCGCCGTATCGCGCGCCTTCTGCGTCGGCTTGATAAACGTACGACCGATGTAGCGGTTCTTGATGAGTCCCTCGACGAACGGAAGACCCGCCTCGTAGGCATATCCCGTCGCTGCCGTCGTGCCAGAGTCCGGCACCGAAATGACGATATCACCCTCGAACTTCGACTCCCGCGCGAGGATCCGCCCCATCTTGAAACGCGCCGCATGTACGCTCTGCCCGTCGATTACGGAGTCAGGACGCGCGAAATAGATATACTCGAAGACACAGGAGGCAAGTTTCTCTCCCTCACCGAACATATACGATTTTACGCCATCGTCATCGATGACGACCATTTCGCCCGGCTTGATATCGCGCACGAACTCCGCGTCATTGACATCGAGTCCGCACGTCTCTGAAGAAAGAATCCACGTTCCGTCGTCAAGCTTGCCGAGGCAGAGCGGACGGAACCCCTGCGGATCACGCGCGCCGATGAGCTTGTTCTCCGTCATGATGGTCAGGCAGTACGCGCCCTTGATCTTCTTGAGGCTCTCGATGATGCGTTCCTCGATAGTCTCCTTGCGCGAACGCGCGATGAGGTTCACGAACACCTCCGAGTCGATAGAGGTCTGGAAGATTGTGCCCTCCTGTTCGAGACTGTGCCGTATCTCCGCTGCATTCGTGAGATTGCCGTTATGCGCAAGCGCGATCTTGCCGCCCGCGTAATTCACCATGAGCGGCTGCGTATTCGCGAGCAGGCTCGATCCCGTCGTCGAGTAGCGCACATGCCCGATGGCGATATACTGGTTCTCCATGTGCGGCAACTGATGACGAAACACCTCATTGACGAGGCCCATGCCGCGCGTGACATCCATCCACGCGCCGTCCGTGAGTGCGATGCCAGCGCTCTCCTGTCCTCGATGCTGCAGTGCGTACAGACCGAAATACGTCATCTCCGAGACATTCTCCGTGCGCGAATAAACGCCGTAGACACCGCACTCTTCCTTCCATTTATAGTCCATTTCATACATAGTTGGCTCTGATTCTCCCCGCTTTATGCGATTAAAGCTGTGCCTTGACACGGGCGGCTTTCTTCTCGACGCCCTCGACCATCTCGCCGCGGTAGTCCGCGAGCTTCTTCGCGAGCTCCTTGTCAGAAACCGCGAAAATCTGTGCCGCGAAAATCGCCGCATTCTTCGCCCCATTGATAGCCATAGTCGCCACAGGGATGCCCGACGGCATCTGCACCGTCGAGAGCAGCGCGTCCATGCCGTTGAGCGCCGTCGCATTGATCGGTACACCGATGACCGGCAATGTCGTATAGCTTGCCACGACGCCTGCGAGATGTGCTGCCGCACCCGCAGCAACAATGAAAGCGCCGACGCCCTTCCCCGGCGCCGCGAGTACGAAATCGCGTACCTTCGCGGGCGTACGGTGCGCCGACGCTACCTCTACCTCTGCGGCAATGCCGAACTGCTTCAAAAGCTCGACGGCCGGTTTCAGAATCGGCCAATCGGAATCGCTCCCCATGAGAACTGCCACTTTCATGAGACAATCATCCTCCCCATACTAAAATCGAAAGCAATCTCCCACCCCGTACTGTACGGAAGCACGAGGCAGGCTCTCCATGGCATAAGATGCAACTCATATCCATTTCACATCTTCCATGATAACGGCAAAGCCTCTGCCTGTCAATAAAAACAGGCATTTGTCCTTCAGGCCCGGATACATGCATAAAAAGAAGCGGAATGATATCCAGGAGCAAGATACGTCTCAGACCTGTGCGACCTCGATTCCCATCCGCTTCGCTTTGGCGATAAACGTCGCATCTGCGAACTTATCTGTCACGATTCCATCAATCTCGTGCAAATCACACACCTTGAGAAAAGACGAACCACCAATCTTTGTATGATCGATGGCGAGGATTTTCTTTTTCGCACGCTCGACGAGTACCTTCTTGAGCGCCTGCTCATAAAAGACCGCAGACATCACGCCATCCTCGGCATCGACTGCTGTCACACCGAGAAAAGCGATATCGATGCGGAACTGCCGCAGCATGCGCAGCGCAAGATCGCCAAAGAACCCCTTCGCGCGCGGCTCATAAATACCGGAAACAGAGATGAGCTGGATATTCTTCGCATGGGAAAGAATATTGAGAACAGGCAGAGAATGGGAGAGTACAGCAATATTCTGCTTGCCGCGCAGTGCATCGGCAATCTCCACCGTCGTCGAACCATTGTCAAGATAGACGGCACTCCCCTCGGGGATCTGCTGCGCGCAATACTCCGCTATCGCGCTCTTCTCCCGCCGCATCGTCTTCTCGCGCACCGTGAGCGCAGGAAGATAGGCGCCGCCCTCATTGTAAACAGCGCCGCCATGGACCAGCGTCACGATATCCTCATCTGCCAATCGCCTTAGATCGCGGCGAATCGTCATCGTCGAAACCTCGAGATCCTTCGCCAGCCCTTCGATGGTCACGCGTCTCCTTTCCTTAAGCACCATGAGCACCTGCTCCCTGCGCTGTCTTGTCTGCACAATCCTTCCCCCTTTTCTGAACTTTGCACATGTGGATGTGAATTTTACATCTATTACTGTTGTATTTCACAAAACTACAAAAAACCTCTTTTTTTCTGCAAAAATACGAAAAAACGTCTTGCGCAATGCATCCGTCAAACGTAAAATAAAGATGTCAAAGGGAAATATGACGTTAAGCAAATTTATCAGACAGTTGTTGACCCCTCCTCAGCTGAATCTGATACCTACTTACCGTTATCCTCCATCCCCCTGTAACTTTTGATTCTATTGTGTGTGAGAAAGACCGCCGCAGGTTCCCCCCTGCGGCGGTCTTTCTGTTTCCCATACGGCCTGCGTAAATAAACATCACCTCCCTGCGCTGGGACGCTTACCCGTGCAGGAAGCGTCCCACGAGCCAGAGAACAGCAGCTGCGGCACAGAGAACAGAAAGCACCGGCAAAGCAATGAAGAAAAACACCAAGCCAAACACAATTGCGCCCACCGCAAGACCAAGCTTCCATTTCCAGTGTGGCCCGAGAATCTGCCGCAGCGCGGCGCTGAATATATCTCCCGTGCCCGCTGTCTCGAAAACAACATGGGCGCGTCGCACATCATCCTCGTGTGGTGTCTCATAGGTATGTCCGTTCGCTGTCTCCTCAATTGTGATGCCATTGTAATCCGCGCTCTCCCGGTCCGACATCACACGCACCCGCGTGTGCTCCTGCGTGCCGCGCGCTTCGCTTGCATCATCTTTTGTAAAATCATCAGCCATTTTACCGCCTCCTGCCTTTTCAAAGTTCTCATGGTATTTTATAATATTGGTATTAAATTCAAGGGAGTTCTGCTCGATGCGTTTACCATTCTCAACTGAAAAAATACTGGCGGTCACAGCCGTATCCATCGCCTTTGTCACCTGCGTCATCGGCGGTATCTCCGTCTCCATCACCAATCACGACCGCGTCATCCTCGGCATCCAGTCAGAGGGAAAAACTCTCACCGGCATGTCGGAAACAGAGATTCGCCAATTTTTCCTCGAGAAGGCGCGCGCCAAGATGAAAAAGCCGGCGCTTGTCGTGACAAGCGGTTCGCAGCGCTGGGATATCCAGGCAACTGATATCGAACTCACGCCAAACGTTGAACAGGCCGTCCAAGATGCCTACGGCACGGGACGCGGCGGCAGCCTGCTCACGAATACGCTCACGCAGATGCGTATCGCGCTCGTCGGCAAAGATGTACGACTTACCGCCACCTATAACGATGACAAACTGCAGGCAAAGCTCGTCGCCATCGCCACTTCCCTCTCTCGCACACCAAAGAATGCCAGTCTCACACTCTCGCCCAGAGGAAATGTAGAACGTCATGCAGCGCTCACAGGACGGCAGGCTGACGCGACAACACTTCACGATATCGTTACACCGAAGCTTTCGGCGCTTGCACTCACCGTGCGCGCTGAAATGCCCGTCGAGGAAATGGCGCCCGCTGTCACAGACGACGCGCTTGCCTCTATCGACGGCGTGCTCGCAAGCTACCAGACAAAATACAGCCCTGGTAACCGCGGGCATAACATTGCGCTCGCGGCAGGAAAGCTCAACGGCAGCCTCGTAAAGCCAAATGGCATCTTCTCCTTCAACGATACTGTCGGCCTGCGCACGGCGGCCGCTGGCTATAAGGTCGCAGGCGTCATCCTCGACGGTCAGCTGGCCGATGGCATCGGCGGCGGTGTCTGCCAGGTGAGTTCTACGCTCTACAATGCCGTCCTGCTCGCCGGACTCACACCGACAGCGCGGACATCGCACGCGCTGCCCTCCGCCTACTGCCCGCCGGGACTCGACGCAACCGTCGCAGACGGCCAGATCGACCTGCAGTTCCGCAACCAGCTCGCGCACAGCGTCTATCTGCTCACGAACGCCGACGGCCGCACGCTCACCGTCTACATTCTCGGCACACGGGCTGATCTCGGCGGCAAGACCATCCGTCTTGTGAGCAACGGCAGCCGTCTCCATCCAAGCGTCTACCGTCTCTACCTCGCAGGCGGCCAAGTCATCGAGCGCGAGTTCCTGCACACCGACAGCTACGCAAGCTGAACAGCGTGGCATGACCGAACGGAAAATCACCGGTTGCCCTCACAATCTTCTCAGGAATTGAGCTCGCGAATCACCGTTTTTTCCTCCTTGCCAAGCACCCAGCCAAGCACTTTGGCCTCGGCATAGAGCATGGAAAGCTGTTCATGGTTCGGTGCGTCCATCTTGCGCAGATCCTGGTACTGCTGCCGCTTGAGATTGTAGCGCGCCGTCACTTCCGGCATGCTGCGCGGCTTCGCATAGCTCCGCGCATTGTAGTGGGCAAGCATTTCTCTCGTAGTATCATCCATCGTATATCATCCTTCCTCAAACTGCTGGCAGATGCCAGCGGTTTTCTCTCACTATATCTTTTCTCCGCCAAAAGAAAAACTCCTGCCGCCTGTCCGTCACAGCCACTGAGCTTTACCAAGGCCCCAGCATCTAATGCATCTTTCCATGCAAAAATGACATGACCGTCCTGTCATAGCGTGCGGCATCCTTCTGTGAGGCAGCTGAGTGGATGGCCTCCGGCACGAGCAGCAGCTCCTTTTCCGAAGTGCATGCGGCATAAAGCGTCTCCGCCATAGAGGCTGGCACCAGAGTATCCGCGGTCCCGTGGATAAACAGCATGGGCACGCGCGCATGGCGCACGGCCTCGATTGGCGCTGCCTCGCGCAGGGAGAATCCCGCCCGGCTCCTGCAGCGCCAATCGAGCAGATTCATCCCTGGGAAAGACGGCAGGCGGAACGATGTCTCCATCTGATAGGCGAGCAAATCGTAGGCACTCGTGTAGCCACAGTCCTCGACCACCGCCGCCACCTGAACCGGCAGTGCATCCGACGCTCCCGCCATCATGACGGTCGCCGCCCCCATCGACACACCGTGCAGCACAATGCGGGCCTCAGGATTGCGCGCGGCTATCTCCTGCGCCCAACCAACGATATCTCCGCTCTCGCGCAGCCCCATCGTCACGAACCGTCCTTCACTCTTTCCAGAACTGCGCAAATCCGGCGTAAGCACGTCGTATCCCTGCGCGAGATAATGTGAAGCGAGATAGTAGGAATTCTCCTGCGTACAGCCGTAGCCATGCACGATGATGGCCCAATTGCCGCGCGGCCACTCCGGACGGAAGTGCGTCGCCGTCAGATGCAGGCCATCTGACGAGATGAGCCGCCACTCCTCGCTCGGAGCATCAGGACGCGTATAGTTCCATGTCCCCGGCGGCATGAGCAACGCATAGGCGCGCGGCGGCGCCTGCGGGTCGTCCGCTGAGCCGCGCATGAGGCCGAATCCCACGAGATAATTGCCGACGTAATAGCCGGCAGCTACAATGACAGCGGAAAATGTCAACACAAATGTCGCAAGGAATGTCACAACGATTTTTCTCAAAAAAATCCTCCTTCCAGCAGAGCATACGCTAGTATACCAAATCCTGCTGAAAAGAGGATGAGATTCCCAAGAAACATCACGCTGCCGCAGACAGGAAAGACATACCTGCTCAGAGCGCACTGCCGAAAAGCGACGTGAGAACCATATAGGCAAGGCCGCCCACCGCAGCCGTGCAGGGAATCGTCATAATCCAAGCGACAACCATGATGACCATCTCGTTCACGGTACGGTTTCGTAAATCCTTGAGGGAAACACTGATTAATATGATGCAGCACATTCACGCAACCTTCCCCTCAGGGGACGCATCAGCGCGGGATGCTAGTGGCATTCCCGGAAGTGCCGAGCGTAGCGATGGCAGAAAAGGTAATCTGTTTCGAATGATGCTTATCGACTCCCCCACCGTGCAACACCTCTTCCACCGCTTCGCGGTCCCCCTTCTCCTGAGGAGAAGGAATGTTCTCATCCACTCAACAGTAAGTGGTAAAATCCTTGAATTCATCAGCGATTCCTTAGGGAGCACGGTTCAGTCTTGCACGCAAAACGGCCGCCGTTTCTCCACGAAGAAGAAACGACGGCCGTTCTCATGGATTGGAATGCGGGCACACGATATTCGCACAATAGGATTCTGCTTGCAAAGCCACACGCAACGCCTACAGAGCGAACACGGAAGCGTATCATGCTACGGTCGCAAATGGCAGGCATCCGCCTGCTTGAATAAAAGGCGCGTTCTCACCCCTCGACAGCCCGCTGTGCTTTGAGCACCTTCGCCGCGATGCCCTTCATCTTCGCCGTCGAGACGGAGCAGGCAGCGATGCGGACGCCGAGCTTGAGCGGCACAGCGAAGACAAGATCCTTGTGCAGCTCGTCGCAGACAGCTCCCGGATCCTTCGCCGGTACCGACAGGAAGAAACCGCCTTTGTACGGCAGAGCCTTCAGGCCGCAGGCTTTTGCTTCCTGCATGAAGATATCGCCGCGATGCTGGATGAGCTTGTAGAAGTCGTCGCGCTCCTTCTCAAACTGCGCAAGCGCAGCCTTATCCTGTTGGATACGCGTGAGCAGCGTCATCGCGCCGCGGTTGATATTCGACCACGTCGCACGGCTCGTATACTTGTTGATTTCCTTGAACTCATCGATGACCGCCTCGCTCGAGGAGACAGCGATGATCGCGCCCGTGCGCTGCCCATACATCGTATAGCCTTTCGACATAGAGAAAGAGAACATGATGAGTACATTGTCCGGCAGACCGGCGAACTTATCCATGAATGCGCGCGTCTCATTCTTCTCGCCTGCATAGTCGATATAGGCGATATCTACGAGTATGCTCATCTTCTTCCCCTGCGCGGCATACTTCTTCGTGAGCGCGAGTACAGCGTCCCAGTCCTCCTCCGTGAGGCTGAAGCCCGTCGGATTATGGGCCGGCGTATTGATGATGACGAGCAGACTGTCCTGCCCCTTCATGATCTCATCGACCTTCGCCGTATAGGCAGCGATGTTGAAATGCTGCTGCTCATCAAAGAGCGTATAATTCGCGAGCTTGCAGCCACACTCGTTACAGATGACATTATACGTACCCCAGAACCAGTCCGAGGTCAGTACGTAGGTACCACGCTCCGCATAGTTGGCGACGGCATGATGGATGGCGCCCGTACCGCCTGCCGTCGCCACAGCCCCGCAATACCCCTCGGGCTTGTGGTCAGCGAATGTCAGGTCGATGACCGCATCGAGATAGTCCGGCAGACCGGAAATCGGCGCGTAGGCGATGATGTCCTCCATCGGCAGCGAACGATAGACGCGCTCCATCGTCGGCAGGCAGGCAAGTTTCCCCTCGTCGTCAATCATCGTGCCGATGGTCGCGTTCGTAACCTTCTCCGCGCCGTACTTCGCCACAGCCTCACGGCAGGCAGCGCTCGCGCCGAAAATCGCATCCTTGAGTCTCTTGGCCCTTGCATGAGATGCAGCCATACTATTCGTCATCTGATAACTCCTCCTTAAATGCTCAACTTGTCTTATCATACGCCATAAAAGGACAACTGTCTATATTGCCAAATGCATGTATACAAAATTCTTATCTTGTCGCTGTCAGAAAGTCATTCATACCGCGCTTTCTTTCCACCTGACTATTTTTCTTTTTTCTTGACAACGATGTTCACGCTGATCTCCGGATTGGTCACCGTGACGCCGTTCGGCAAATTGAGCCGCACCGTAAGCTTCTCCGAACCCGTCACCTTACTGAGGTCGATCTTTTCCGTATCGACAGAACTCAACGGCGCGAGCACTTTGCTTTCACCCGCAATCTCGAGCTTGATGGGATCCGTGCGGACCTCGCTGAGTGTCAGGTCATCTGGCAGACTGCCGTCAAGTACCGGATGGATGGTAACAATCTTCTTCGTGAGGCCTCTTGCGAGCTGGACCGTAACTTCTGTTACCGACGGTACGACCTTCACATCATGCACCTCGCGGCCATCGGCATTGAGCGCTGTAAGGGGCACCTGCAGGTCGAAATCCGTACTATTGCCAGAAAGCCCAACATAGCCCACGACGCGCGTGACGCTCTCCACGGCCGACTGCGGCCCCTCGATTGTCACGATGGACGAAGCCTGTGTGACCTTGGCGACAGTCGTGCCGGGCGCGGAGTTCCCTGTCACGATGACATCTGCCCGCACCTGTTTCTGAATAATCTTATCGAGGTTGAACTCCACCGTCTCCGGCTGTACCTCGACGAGCTCGAACCCCTGCGGCAGCGCCGTCTGTACTTTGTACGACTGTTTCCCCGCTTCAGCGCCGCCCAAGTCCACATAAGCGCGGAAATCATCTGCCGTCGCGGAGACAAAGAGCGAGCGCGCACCGCGCACCTTGATTTTCACGGTATCTTCGCTCTTCGTGACCTTGTAGCCCTCCGGGCTGTTGACCACAGCCACCGGCACCGTGAACGAACCTTCGATGGCGGGATTCTGATCGCTCATCACAACGATCCAGAGCACGACTGCCACACCGAGCGCCACGATTTTCGCCGGCAGATTGCGACGGAAAATACTATTGATGCGATTCATCATTTCCCTTTCCTCCAATTCTCCCACATCTCACGGAGGCTCTGCCTCTTGGAGGAAAATGCCGGCTCTAATATGGCCTTGAGCGTCTCCGTATCAAGATGGCGCATGATATGGCCGTTCTCCGCGACAGAAATCGTTCCCGTCTCCTCACTAACGACAACGATGAGCGCATCACACTGCTCCGAAAGTCCGATGGCAGCGCGGTGACGCGTGCCGAGCTCCGTCGACAGTGACCGGTTCTCCGTGAGCGGCAGCAGACAGCCGGCCGCGATGAGGCGATTGCCGCGGATCACCGCGGCGCCATCGTGCAGCGGCGTATTGGGAATGAATACATTGAGCAGGAAATCCGCTGTTATAAGGCCGTCGATCTGGATACCCGTCGCACTGATGTCATTGAGCCCCATCTCTCGCTCGATGACGAGCAAGGCCCCCGTCTTCGTCGAGGAGAGCGTGCGCACAGCCCGCGTGAGCTCATGCACCACGGAACGCGCCTGCTCGTCGTCGAGCAGCGTGCCGTTGCCGAGGAACCGACCCTGCCCGAGATGCTCGAGCCCACGGCGCAGTTCCGGCTGAAAGACAATCGGCAGCGCCACGAAAATCAGCGTCACAGCCTTCTGCAGCAACCAGGAGATGACATGCAGCTCGAGCGCATTGCAGACGAGCGTGACGCCGAGCAGTACGAGCAGTCCCTTGACCAGCGTGATGGCGCGCGTATCCTGCAGCATTTCATAAATCTTGTAGAGAATGATGGCAACAATCAGGATATCGGCAACATCGAGCGGTCCCACCGTCGAAAGAATGCCGCGGATCGGCAGTGGAATTTGTGGTATCTGGAAATCGACCGGCATAAGCAAAACCCCTTAGAACGAACAAACACCTTTTCTTTCTCTATTCTCGCAGCTTTTGCTAAAATCCTTGTTACCTGAAGAAAAAAATAGTATAAAATCCTACAAACGAGGCCACAGGGATCTTTTCCCTCTAAAAAGACAGAAGCATCCCGGGGCGGATCGCCCCGGGATGCTTCTGTGCAAAACTCGTTACTTGACCTCATGCACCCAGCCTGCCGGCCCCTCGATCGTGCCAAGCTGAATGCCGCGCAGCGTATCATAGAGCTTCTGGAGCACTGGGCCCATCTTCTCCATCCCGCTCGCGATGTTGTAGACCTTGTCGTGATCGACGACCTTGCCCACCGGGCAGATAACGGCCGCCGTACCGCAGAGACCGGCCTCCGCGAACTCACCGACCTCGGTGAGTTTCACCGGACGGTGTTCCACCTTCATGCCGAGCATATCCGTCGCAATCGTGATGAGCGAGCGACGCGTGATGGACGGCAGAATGGAATCTGACTTCGGCGTCACGAGCGTGCCATCCTTCTTGACAAAGAGGAAATTCGCACCGCCCGTCTCCTCGACGTAGGTGCGCGTCGCCGGATCGAGGAACATGTTTTCATCAAAGCCATTCGTATGCGCCGTGATGTAGGCATGCAGGCTCATCGCGTAATTGAGACCCGCCTTGATGTGGCCCGTGCCGCGAGGGGCAGCGCGATCGAAGTCACTCACACAGATCGTGATTGGTTTGACGCCATTCTTGAAGTACGAGCCGACCGGCGTGCCAAAGAGACGGAACTGATATTCGTCCGACGGCTTGACGCCGATGACAGGGCCCGTTGCAAAGAGATATGGACGCAGATAGAGCGCACCGCCCGTCTCAAACGGAGGAATCCAGTCCTTGTTCGCCGCGACGACCTGGTCGACAGCCTCCATGAACATCTCCTCGGAAACCGGAGGCATCTCCAGCCGTTTCGCGGAGTCGATCATACGCTTCGCATTCATGTCCGGGCGGAACGTAACCGTGCGGCCATCCTTCGTCTTGTACGCCTTGAGGCCCTCGAACACCTCCTGGCAATACTGCAGGATGCCGGCACATTCATTGAGTGTCACGTTCGGATCATCTGTCAGGCCGCCCTTGCCCCACTTGCCATCTTTATAGTTCGCCACATAGCGCTGGGAAATCGGCTGATACGAAAACCCAAGTTTTGACCAATCAACATTCACTTTTGACATAAATCCTGCCCCTTTTCGTTTCATGTACCTCTATTAGAGTGATTTCTATTCTAATGCAGCAATTTCCATATGTCAAGTTGTAACGTGCGGCACATCATTTTGCCGCCGCGCCCGTCTGACGACGGCGCAGATTCACGAGTGCGCGCGGCAGCTGAGCGAGAACGTCGGAGGCAATGAGACCATCGCCGCTGTGCGACGCCGCGAGATCACCCGCGAGGCCGTGCAGATAGACGCCGGCGAGCGGCGCCAAAGCGCTCTCCATCTGCTGCATGAGACCGACGACCGTACCTGCAAGCACATCGCCGCAGCCAGCCGTCGCCATGCCGGGATTCCCCTTCGTCGTGAAAAAAACTTCGCCGTTCGGGTAAGCGACGAGCGTGCACTCGCTTTTTGCGACGATGACGCTCTGCAGACGCGCTGCCGCCTCGCGGACGCACCTTAGCAAATCCTGGCGCACCGCCTCCACCGTCTCGCCCAAGAGTCCAGCAAGCTCGCCGAGATGCGGTGTAAGCACCGGCATCTGCTTGCATCGCGCGAGTTCCTTGAGGTGTCCGTGGAAGGCGAACAGTGCATCAGCGTCGAGCACCAAAGGCTTCTCGAGATACGCGGCAAACTTACGCACAACCTCACCCGTTGCCTCTAATCTGCCGAGGCCAGGTCCGATGAGCACCGCATCTTTTCCCTCGGAGAGCTCGAGGAGCCTCGCGAGTGCCTCATCGCCGCCCATGACGCCCGGCGCACATTCCGGTACCGGCACGGTCATGACCTCCGTCGTCTTCATCTCCATGAGATCCGCGATGCTTTCCGGCACCGCGAGCGTCACCATGCCTGCGCCGATCCGCAGCGCTGCAAGCGATGCGAGATACGCAGCTCCTGTCATGCCGCGTGAGCCTGCAACAACGAGCACGTGCCCGCAATTCCCCTTGTGCACATCGAGCGGGCGCAACGGCACGAGCGTCGTCGCCAGCGCATCGTCGAGCAATACCTGCCGCATCGATTTCTCCTCGAGAAGCTGGAGCGGCAAACCGATATCATCGACGAGCAGTTTCCCCGTCAGCGCAGCACCGGGGCAAAGGAAGTGCCCCACCTTCGGCAAACCAAACGTGAGCGTCACCGCTGCCTGCATCGCTACAGTCGATACCGCTCCCGTGTCCGCTGCTACGCCAGAGGGAATGTCGATGGATACCACAGGCTTTCCCATGCTGTTGACAAGTTCGATGAGCCTCAGCACAGGCTTGCGCAGTTCTCCTGCGAACCCCGTGCCGAGCACGCCGTCCACCACGACATCCGCAAAACGCAGCGAAACTGTCAAGCGATCCCAGGTGCGGTCACTCGCGAGTTCATGAATCTCGATGCCCATCTTCTTCACCGTTTCGCAATTAGCAGCTGTAGCAGGTGAAAAATGTGCAACATCACCAATGAAGAAAACCTTCAACCGCATGCCAAGATTCGCCAAATGACGTGCCGCCGCAAACGCGTCACCGCCATTATTCCCCGAGCCCGCGAGCACGATAACGCTCTTTCCCATCATAGGAGTTCCCAGAAGCTCAGCGACAGCCTCCGCTGTCCGATGGCCGGCATTCTCCATGAGAACAGCCGTCGAAAGGCCGTATGTCTCCGCCGCCTTTTTGTCAATGCCACGCATTTCCTCCGCAAGTGATATTCTCATTCTGTTCCCTCCATCACGCACTGTGCCGTTGCATACTCACGCGCATGGCTCAGTGAAATCACCACACGCACAATCCCCCTCCGCTGTGCGAGCTCTGCAAAGAATCCCGATAACGTTACCTGAGGACAGCCAAGCTCATCTGGCAAGATCTCGATCTCTTGCAGTGTCCCCCCACGCAGTCCCGTACCAAAGGCCTTGAGCACGGCTTCCTTCCCCGCAAATCTTGCGGCAAAGGAAGCTGTCATCGATGCTCCTCGCCCCTCGCAGTATCTGCGTTCCGCAGGTGTATAGACACGCTCGCGAAACCGCGGGTTAACGAGGGCCTTTCCCACACGGCTTATTTCTACAATATCCGTGCCAATTCCTGCTAGCATAAGCACCCCCCCTTCATATCATACGCACAAACGGCCTGCGCTCTTGGACTCTTACATAAAAAAAGGACTGCACATAGCCATCTAGGCCATGCGGCAATCCCAGAAACACTCAAAATGTTGTTGTCGTCACATGCGAGCCATCCGCCACAGCAGCATTCGGCATCTGGCCGCCCGTACTTGCCGGTGCAGCCTCACCCGTATCCTTGTTTGGATTCTTGCTGCTCTCATCCGGATTAAAGCGCAGATTACGTGCGATGAGCACCTCGACACGACGGTTCTTCATCCGCCCCGCTTCTGTACTGTTATCCGCAATCGGCCGATATTCGCTGTAACCGATCGCGCTGAACCGCTGTGGCTGCAATTTAGGATTGAGGGAAAGCAGGTATTTCATGAAGTTCAACGCGCGCTGCGAGCTTAATTCCCAGTTTGACGGGAACTGAGCGCTATGAATCGGCACATTATCCGTATGACCGGAGATAACGACACGCTCTGGGATAGAGGCAAGCAATCCCGCGACGACAGGACCGATGTTCTGTGCCTGGCCGCCGAGTTCCGCTGACCCTGACGGGAAGAGCGCCTTCTCCTTGATACGGATGAGCAGTCCATCCTCTGTAAGCTCCGTCGAAAGCTGATCTGTGAGCTGATTCTGATCGATGTACTCGTCCATTTCCCGTTTCGCCTGCTCGAGCGACTGATTCTCCTGGATATAGGCCGAGTTGCCGAGATCCTCATCCGACGGCATCTCCGCACGGCGTCCCGGATTTGGCCCCATCTTGTCGAACATCGACGGGCCGCCCATATTGAATGCCGAGCTGAAGGCCTGTGCAAGATCAGACACCTTTTTCTGGTCTGTCTGCGAGATGGCAAAAAGCGATATGAACAGCGCCAGAAGCAGCGTCATGAGGTCAGAGTACGGCAGCAGCCAAGCCTCGCCTGCCTCTTCCTCTTTCTGCTTGCCGCGTTTCTTACGAGCCATCCAATCACTCCTTCTTCACATTTTCGCGTTCCGACTGCGGAATGAAGACCATGAGCTTCGCTTCGATTGCCGTCGGAGAATCGCCCGCTTGCAGGGAAAGAATTCCCTCGATGATCATGCGCTTCTCACTGACCTCCTCCTCCGAGAGCAGTTTCAGCTTGTTGGCGAGCGGCAGCCAGAGGACATACGCCGTAAAAATACCGAGGATCGTCGCGACGAACGCCGCGGCGACCGCGTGTCCCAGTTTGTTGATATCATCGAGGTTGCCGAGCGCTGCGATCAGACCGACGACAGCGCCCAAAACGCCCAGCGTCGGCGCGTACGTGCCGGCCTGCGTCAGCATCGATCGCCCTTTGGAGTGGCGCTCCTGCATGACCGCGAGCTCCGCATCGAGGACATCGCTGACGAAGTCCGGATCCATACCGTCGATGACCATATTAAGCCCCGTGCGGAAAAACGGATCGTCAATATCGGATACCTTATTCTCGAGCGCGAGGATGCCTTCCCTGCGCGCGATCTGCGAGAGCTCGACGAAAAGCTGCAAGAGCTCTGCCTTCGCGTGTGTCGCAGGCTTGAAAAACGTCATCTTGATAATCTTGGGCAGCGTCTTGAGCTCATCCATGCGGAACGCATTAAAAAGGCAAGCCACCGTACCACCGATAATGATGAGGAATGCCGCCGGGTTATTCAGCGCGCTGAGCGGGGCACCCTTCAAGACCATGCCGAAGAAGATGCAGAAAAAACCCAGGCACAAGCCGATGACTGTCGATATTTCCAAATACAAGACCCCCTATATCCATCCTTGTGATACTCCGTTGTCTCTTAGTATAACATTCCCCATAAAAAAAGAAAATCCTACTTTCGCCGTGAAAAAATTTTCTCGTCACGACAATAAATCCCCTTTATTTTATCATTTTTCGCTTCAATCTATGGTATAATATCAAAAGATAAGTGAAATTTATAGAGAAAGAAGCGATTGTATGGAATTACGTCAGCTTGAATATTTCCAGATGGCCAGCCGACTGCGCAACATCACGCGCGCTGCCGAGCGCCTGCGCGTCTCTCAGCCAAACATCACCGTCGCGATCAAAAAGCTAGAGGCCGAGCTCGGCATCCAGCTTTTCGACCGCAGCCAGAAACAACTCGCCCTGACGCCTGAGGGTGCTGTTTTCCTCAACCGCATCGAGCTCGCCTTGCGCAATATCCAGGACGCTGTCCTCGAGGTCAACGACTACAAGCAACTCCAGAAAGGCACAATCAAGATAGGCATCCCCCCGATGATGGGCGCCTATCTTTTCCCGAAAATCTTCTCCAGCTTCCAGAAGAAATACTCCCATCTCGACATCTACCTGCACGAGGAGGGCTCCATGTCAATTCGCGAACAGCTTGAGCGCGATGAGCTTGATTTCGGCATCATCATCATCTCCGGCGCCTCGCACAACCTGCAGCTCCTGCCAATGACTACGAGCCAGATTGTCGCTTGCGTGCCAGAAAACAGCCCGCTCGCAGCCAAGGATCGCCTCACGAAAGAAGACATTGCCGCGGCCAATGTCATCATGCTCAAGGAAGGTTCCTTCTTGCGTCAGACCATTCTCGGCAAACTCAAGGAACAGAGCATCACGCCGAACATCGTGCTCGAATCCAACCAGGTCGTCACCATCAAGGGACTCGTCGCGAGCGGCGTTGGCATCTCGTTCCTGCTTGACATGGTGCTCGAAGACGCACCCGGCGTCAAGGCCATTCCACTCGAAGTCCCCCTCTTCGTCGATGTCGGTCTCGCATGGAAAAAAGACCGCTACATCTCGAAGGCCGCCCAATCCTTCATAGATTTCTGTCGCGACACCCTGCGCAAACATAAAAACAAGGAGGAAGATCCCTCACAGTCATAAGCGTATCCTTCATGTAAGGATATGGAAGCATGGATGGGTAAAACGATCGTGCGTTTCAAAAAAGTCGTCGAGAAAAGTCATCGGGAAATATGTTATCCTGAAAACTCGCATACAGTTGACCGTCAACGATGTACTGTATATAATGTTGACTGTAGAGAGTGTTAGTGTTTCCTATTTATCCTTATTGAAAAGCGAGGCCATCGAAATGAATCGAAACAACCGTACTCCCGACCAACTGGCAACGGATATCATCGCAGGCGACCGCATCCGCCGTTCAGACGATCTTTCCATCTTCCTCACCGCTCCCCTGGAGGAACTGCAAGAAGGCGCCGGCCGTCTGCAGCGGCACTTCTGCGGCAAACATATTGATTTCTGCACCATCATCAACGGCCGGTCGGGACGCTGCGGCGAGAACTGCAAGTACTGCGCGCAGGCGGCATGCCATCATACGGGCATCGACGAGTACGGCTTCCTCCCCAAGGAAGAAATCATCCGCAACGCACGTGCCAACCAGGAAGCCGGTGCGAACCGTTTCGCCATCGTGACCTCAGGGCGTGCGCTCACGGGTCAGGATTTTGACAAGGCCATCGAGACATACAAAGAAATGAAGCGAACACTCACGATCGACCTCTGCGCCTCGCACGGTCTGCTCACGCGCGAGCAGCTGCACCGGCTGCATGAGGCCGGCGTTACGAGCTATCATCACAACATCGAGACGAGCCGCCGCTTCTTCCCGCAGATCTGTACGTCACACACCTACGACGACCGCATCCGTACCATCAAGATGGCGCAGGAGGAAGGTTTCTGCGTCTGCTCGGGCGGCATCATCGGCATGGGCGAGACCTGGGAGGACCGTCTCGACATGGCGCTCTCCCTGCAGGAGCTCGGCATCGAGTCCATCCCCATCAACGCGCTCATGCCGATTCCTGGCACGGGCATGGAGGGGCGTCCCCAGCTGCCAGCGGAGGACATCCTGCGCACGATCGCCTTCTTCCGCTACATCAACCCGACGGCGAACATCCGCCTCGCGGCGGGGCGCAAGCTCCTGCCGCAAAACGGCGCGACGGCGTTCGAGACGGGCGCCTCCGCCTCGATCACGGGCAATATGCTCACCACCTCCGGCACGACCATCAAGGAGGACATGCAGATGCTCAGGAAGCTCGGCCTCACGAACAAGGACGAGGACTGCACGGCTGCCACAGGCACCTGCGGCGCGCACTGACACAACGCGACGTGACGCATCTGACAAAAACGTCAACCATATCATTCCCCAAAGCCTCGGCAAACGCCGAGGCTTTTGACGTACAAAGCTACATGCACAAACGTCCATTTCGTGGACATTGGGCATCGCCCTTACAGTAAATTCCATACGACTGCCCTTATCACAATCTCTCCTCTGCCGCTCTGTCCCCACAGCGAAATCGGCGCGCATCTGGACAAACAAGAATGAATATGGTAGCGTGAAAGGGAATTTTCGTACTCATTATTTTACAAAGGAGTGTTTTCCATGTCTACCCGCCGCGCCATCAGCGTTGAGGAGCGCCTGCCGCTCCTCGAGACCATCCCGCTTTCGTTGCAGCACCTGTTCGCCATGTTCGGCTCCACGGTGCTCGTGCCGATCCTCTTCAAGGTGAACCCGGCCACCGTGCTGCTCTTCAATGGCATCGGCACCATTCTCTACCTCATCATCTGTAAAGGGCGCATCCCCGCCTATCTCGGCTCGAGCTTCGCGTTCCTCTCGCCGGTCTTCCTCGTGCTCGCCCAATACAGCTATGAGGCGGCGCTCGGCGGCTTCATCGTCGTCGGCATCGTCTTCTGCCTCGTCGGCCTGCTGATCCGCGCCATCGGCACAGGCTGGATCGACGTCATCTTCCCGCCGGCCTCTATGGGCGCCATCGTCGCCGTCATCGGTCTCGAGCTCATGCCGACGGCTGCCGGCATGGCGGGACTCACGGGAGAGAAAACGGATGAGACTGCCATCTTCGTCTCCCTCGCGACGCTCGCCATCACGATCGTCGCCTCCGTCGCGTTCAAAGGCTTCCTTTCCATCATTCCCATCCTCATCGGCGTCGTTTCCGGCTACATCATCGCGGCCTGCACGGGCATCGTCGACTGGAGCCTCGTCGAGCGCGCACCCTGGTTTGCGCTGCCCACATTCTACCATCCCGTCTTCGAGCCCGGCGCCATCCTCATCATCCTGCCGGCCTCGCTCGTCGTCATCGCCGAGCACATCGGCCACCTCATCGTGACGGGCAACATCGTCGGCCATGACCTCACCAAGGATCCGGGGCTCGACCGCTCCATCCTCGGCAATGGCATCTCGACCATCATTTCCGGCTTCTTCGGCTCGACGCCGAACACCACCTACGGCGAGAACATCGGCGTCCTCGCCATCACGCGCGTCTTCTCCACCTGGGTCATCGGCGGCGCGGCCGTATTCGCCATCCTGCTCTCCTGCCTCGGCAAGCTCGCCGCACTCATCCAGAGCATCCCCACCCCCGTCATGGGCGGTGTCTCACTGCTGCTCTTCGGCCTCATCGCGGCCTCCGGCATCCGCATCCTCGTCGAGGCGAAGGTCGACTACAACCAGCCGATGAACCTGCTGCTCACCTCCATCGTGCTCGGCATCGGCGTCTCTACGGCAAGCATCACGCTCGGCACCGTCACGCTCAAGGGCATGGCGCTCGCGACCGTCGTCGCCATCGTGCTCTCGCTGCTCTTCCGCGTCATCGCTCTGCTACGCGGCGAGCCCTTCGCGCCCGCGGGCCAAGGAGCAGCGGACGCCGCGGAGCGCCACGGACAGCAGTCGTGACGCGCCTCATCGTCAAGCTCCCGGCAGGATGTACGGAGCTTCCCGCGCGCGCCTACCTCATCCGTCACTACGGCATCTCGAACTCCCAGTGGAAACGCCTCAAGCACACCGGGGACTTCCGCAAAAACGGCCTCTCCGCCAACGCCACGCACACAATGGTGCAAAATGGCGACATCCTCACCTTCGAGAGCGAGAAACCGCGCAATCCTAACGCCTATCCCATCGAGCCGCAGGACCTGCCGCTCGACATCCGCTACGAGGACAACTTCCTGCTCGCCGTGAACAAGCCGGCCGGGCAGCTCGTCCATCCGCTCACCGTCGAGCCGAAAGGGACGCTCGCCAATGCCATCCTCGGCTACTACCAGCGCAGAGGGGAAACACATCACTTCCACCCGCTGCACCGCCTCGACCGCCAGACGACAGGCCTCGTGCTCATCGCCAAGGAGCCGCAGATCCAGCACATGCTCACGAAAAACGGCGAGAAAAGATTCCACCGCCTCTATCTCGCCGTCGCCTGTGGTACCTTGCCAACGGTAGAGGGAACCATTGACAAACCCATCGGCCGCAGCGACGGCAGCTTCATTCGCCAAGAGGTGCGCGCGCCTGAAGACGGCGGCAAGACGGCGCGCACACACTACCGCGTCCTCGC
>Ga0256404_1006022_pt1 | contig 20588 bp, 14 predicted proteins | sample RumenRJG_01DNA_FD_185990 | JGI IMG/M metagenome (GOLD analysis project Ga0256404, IMG submission 185990) | Bovine rumen microbial communities from Lethbridge, Alberta, Canada - RJG_01 | ecosystem: Host-associated > Mammals > Digestive system > Stomach > Rumen | place: Canada: Alberta | collected...
ACTTCCAGCATCACCACTGAAAGCCCAAGACTCGCTTCCGGCTGGCTGGTTAGACCTTTACCGGACGGGATTTCCACCCGCATTCTATATATCAAGCGCCCTTAGCTGGGCGCACCGCCCGACCCCAATGTCGATCTTTTCTGTTATTGATATTGTTCTTCTGGTCCGTGCCATTTTGTTTTCTCCTCTTCAACCTCTCTACCACAAAATCAATAAAACACATACAACCAAATCAACCACAATACACATACAATCACAAAACCGCAAAACCAAATCAACCACCAATACCACCAAACCGCCACAACAAGGATAGAACAGCCCGGCATTATTAGATTAGGGTTTTAGGGCGATGGGTGTGGGGCGCAGCATCAGCTCAACCTCTTAATCATTTCCTCTTGGAATTCCATGCTGATTTCTTCCTTATATATAATACTCAGGATTTCAAGATTTGGAGAAAGCGACATCTTCTCTTGATGCAGCACAAGGGAATTCCTTATCCGCTTCCTGCCTTCTTTAGTTTCTAACGCTTTCTTCCACCTTTCAACAGTATCGTCCGAAATAGATCTCTCTACAGAAACGTCAATGTTTGCACCGTTTTCCCACAGTATGTTCTTTATCTCACCATCGCAGATACATCCTGTGAAGTCGTAGCTATCAATATTGAAGTTTGTGATAATCTCCTGATTGCTGTGATAACCACAGTATTTCTCATTACAGTAGATGATTTCACCATTCGAAACTATGACTACAAGTTCATGGTTTGCCTCATTGAAAGCGATGTCAAGGATTCTTCCATAAATGGGATGTGAAGGCTCTTTTTCTTCATACAGATTTTGATACCACCAGCCACGCTTCTTATCAGAATACTGCTTTTCGTAATAATTGCAAGTTCCTAGTCGGTATCCATCTGTACAGGCAATCACGCTCTCTTCCGGATGAATAGCCACAATGTAATTTCTGGATTTTGTTCTTATAATTCTGGTTCTTTTCTCAGTCCCTGTGTGATAAATGCTGATAACACCGTCTTGTGTCGCTGCGGCAAGAAAAGGATGCTTCTTCAGGCCGTATATCCCCAGAACAGATTGATTATCTGTGTCAATCTGAGCTTCATTGCCATTGCGGCTATTCACAAACAACACCTTCTTGGAATTGTTACCGACAGACGCAACTGTTCCATCCGGCATCAACGTCGCAATTCTTGCATTCTTTTGGCGATTTTCTATCAGCTCAGATTTCCCGGTTCCTAGGTCATAAAGATAGATATCGTGATCAGCATTTTTCCGAAATACTTTATTCCCGTATGTAACGAGCTTGCTGTGCTGATTGGAGATAAAGAGCTCCTCAAACCAAGTCGATTCTTTGGTTTGAATATTCATCACCCAACTGGAATCTTCGGTCTCACCTATGATCCAGTTCCCGGTCTCTGATAGATGTAAGTGAGATATCTCTTCCGGGCAGTAGAATTCTTCCACTTTCGTCTTTTCATCAAGATTCCAATACTGGATCTTTCGACCCTCCGCGAAGATCTCATAACTTAGTGTGACAGCCCATCTTCCATTCCCTGAGATGGCACCGTCCTTCAAAAGTGTGATGCCACGACTCAGTTTATTTAGTATCTCCTTACCGCTTGTAACTCTGAGGTCGCCATCATCACGGGCTGTGGCAATAAGGCCATTATGTTCAACTCTTGAAATAATACCTTCTTGCTTGATTCTTGTTTTGGCGGGTCTGCTGCTGAGTGAGGTAAGGTCATAGCCATCGACTGCCTTTTCCCACGCATGCGGAACCTGATCATTCCTAAGCAGCATACAATCTGAAAGCCTGAAAATTATAATTCGATTGTTGTAATAGAAGTACAGTTGCTCATCTTTCAGAATTATCTTCCGAATCCTAGCATTGAATAGCGACGTATACTTTGGAGCCTTAATATCTCCAATATACTGCCAGTCTTTCTCTTTTTTTATTACTGCTACTCGTCCCTCAATGACGGCAAAAAGATAATCTCCTGCAAACTTAATACAGCGAATACCGCCTTCAAAGCTCTGCCAAAAATTCTTTTCACTTGTCTGAAGGGAATATATGGTGAGCTGACCGTTTCGTACGGCTGCAAGATATGCATTGTCCTCTGAGAATGATATAAGATTGAAGATAGCAGGCTTGGCATCGCGCTTTCCAATTGAGACTTTATCGATCTTCGCATCCTTAAGCGATATCCTACCTTTCACTCCTGAAACATTCGGAAGCTGAAGATGTCGAAGATCAAGACCAGAGTAGTCAGGCAAAGTACCATTCTCCTGGTACGGAAAACAATCGAGAAGGTTCCCAACAAGATGAAATACATCATCTCTGCCCTTGCCATCCTCGTGTACCTTTTCCGCAATCCCAGACCAGTAATCTCCGCTCATCCGCCTGATGTGTTCCATCACAGGTCTCGGAATACCGCGGATGTTCCAGAGGACCTCTAGGCTCTCATCTCTTTCAGTTTCATTAACTATCCAGCAGGCTGACAAATAATCACGATAAATCTGATGAGGAAAAGATGTATACTCGCCAGTTCTATGGAGCAGATGCAGTTCATCTACTAGAATTTCTACCGCTTCGAATGCTTTAAGATCTGTTTCTTCAGTCCTATAGTATTCTGCAATAGCCTCAAGAGAATCAGAAATAAAGGAATCATGCTGCAGTACTTCCTTCACCATCTCCCGCAAGTTTTTATTCTTAATATTGAATCTGTAATTGCTTTCCAGCTGATATGCTATTGCAGGAAGTACATAAAAGATAGCCCTTGCTGCCTTCTGAATCTGCTCTCCTGTCTTCCCTTCCTGATTCATCAGCACAGCTATCTGCGACACATAGTAGTTATAAAGCAGATCAGTAGCATTCTGAATCGGTGTCTTCCATGTTAAGAACTCGATATCCTTATGTTCATCAATGATAGGGCTGACTTCCTTATACATTGTGAGCATCATAGGATTTCGAAGCAGATGAAGAAGTGTCGGTGTTTCTGCTACTTCATCCCAGTCAATCACGCTCTTGACCTGATCATCAGTGAGCTGTTCTAATGTGGCAACTCTATACCCGGACATGCTATATCTTGGAGTAAAGTCGCTTCTGGAAGAGATAATGACCTGGATTCCTTTCAGAAGATTCAGCTTTCTAATCTCTGAGATATAACCTCTCTCCGTTTCTCCATCGACTTCATTCAGCCCATCTATTAGAAGGAGCAGGTCGGGGAGTGTGTGTTTTGTGCGGCAATAATCCTGGAAAGCAGAGACTTTCCCATCGAAAAGAGTTACGGCACAGTACTGCTCTATTCCATAGCCCATTGTAGAGAGGCTTTCAACTGAGATATAGAGAGCGTTCTCCATCTTCTTGCATGTGCTTAACAGCATCGTGCTTTTTCCCATGCCGCCGTCTGCAAGTAGAATGATGTGGGGAGTTTCGGAATTCCATGAGTCACTCAGAAGTCCTTCAACGCCTCCCTTATACTCTTCATCATCAACCTGGATTCCAGGGAAAATACTCTCAACTACATTCTCAGGCAGTTTCTGCAGATATTGTTTGTTTGCCTGCGCAATAAGCACAGCTTCACGTGACAGGACATCATCTTTCAGAAGCCGTAAGGCAAAAGGGAATTCATCTTCTTTCCTGTTCTCGTGATCGATTATCGGATATTTTGCCCAGCCTTCAGTGAACCAGGTATATGCTGAAATATCTCCATGTTGCGTTATAGGCTCATAATTTCCAATCAACACAGTTGCATGGGCCTTATCTTCAAGCCGAAGCTCTCCTGCCTGGACAGAATAAAGGTACTTCACTTTCTGCAGGTTGTGATCATGCTCATGTCCGGCAAGCCACAAATCAATCCCTTTGCTATATAGACGTTCAGATAGCTGCTTCTTTTCATCCTGGGAAAGGCTCATGAATGGGAAATGCGTGAGAAGTATTGTAGGCTTTTCGGGATTTATTGTTTTGAGAGCCGTATACAATGCCTTCGTACCGACAATCAGATCATTTGCTTCCTGCCCAGATCTCTGTACGATGGTCGTATCCACATGAAGAATATTAAAATCCGGAGTCTCAATATTGAAGTGCGGCACTAATGGATTTTCATAATATGAAAGCCGATCAGCATCATATACTTTACTCAGGAATGTTCTGAAATCTTTCTGACCTTCATGGATTATCCTAAGATCATCATCATAAATTATCCCCTTAGCCGAATCATAGTACCCTTTTCGTTGAAACATGACTCGTTCTATTGCATCGTCACGACCAGGTGTTTTTCTGTTGATGTCATGATTTCCAGAAACAATAAAAAGTCGATCAACATCACAACCGACTGTCGTGCAGAGATTCTTCAGATATTCAGCCGCTTCATCAGAAAAAACGCCAGTGACGGCATTCCTGATATCTCCGGTGCAGAAAACATAATCACAATAGATATTATGGCGCTTCAGAAATTTGGGAAGTTCTTCACGAAGTGCCAAAGTGCTCATATCATCAGAATTAAAATGAAGATCTGATATGTGTAACCAGCGGATCATGGTTCTCCCCTCCTTTCTATAATCGGTCCTGTATATCCTGCTCTTTTGCCATTCCTCCCAAAATAATATCACAGACCATTCAGATACGCTTCGCGATTTGCTGGAGAAGCTTTCCTGGCACTTATGATGCGGATTACATCTTCTTCCTCCATGTACGTCACCCGGAGAAGGCGGTCGAGATTGGAAATACCAATCCTCGTAAACCGATATTCTCCATGCCAGGTATCCACAGCCGTTATCGCAAACGGATCATCAAAGACTGTTACAGCTTCCATAAATGATACGCCATGCTTCTTAAGATGGAGAGCTGCATTCGCTTCGTTCCAGGTGAAGGTCAATTACAGAAGAGAAATGCCATGCATTTGAAGAAACATTTTTATTGCTGATAAAATTCCTGCGACAGCAATATCCCCGCCTTTATCTTTAAGTAATGAAAATGCTTCAGGATCTTCCTTTTCCATAATTCCAAGGATTTCTTTTACCACAGATGTTTCATCTTCTCCCGATGCGAAAATCGATTTTAAGACGTCAAGCTGTTGTCGTTGAATATCTATCAAATCAAGCTGATTCTCAAGCACCCGGTCCATATTTGCTGAAATGCGTTCTGTGTTTTCAGCCGTGTTCAGCATTGCTTGACGTGCTTCTTCTGTCCTTTCCGCGCGTTCATTCATAGATGCACTTATTTCATCAACCATTCTCTGTGTCTGATTACTAATAAAATTGTAATCAGGCCTAGCTTCTGGCAAATTCGATACATCAAGGTTCTGTAAATCTATTTTTTGATAATCTTTGAGATCCATAAAAAATCTCCCTTATAACAATGCACATGCGGAGGATTGTGATCGTTTGGGTACAGGTAGATTCGGATATTACTGAATTCGGATATTTGAGGCAATTAATCAACCACTTCTTCTAGTGCTTCGTTATTTACGATATACTTCCTCCCGCAATCGGGACAAGTAAATACTCCATCCTGCTCTTTCAACACCTGCCCACATTCACATGTCCAACCGATCTGTTTTGCTGGAACACCCGCCATCAATGCGTGTGGTTTTACATTTTTCGTGACAACTGCTCCAGCAGCTATGGTACAATACTCCCCTAGTTCATGTCCGCAAACAATAGTAGCATTGGCTCCAATCGTAGCATCATGATGAACCACGGTTTTTTTATAACCAGCGTGTCCCTTAGGATATCTTACCCTAGGAGTCAGATCGTTAGTAAAGACCATGGATGGTCCGCAAAAAACATGATCCTCTAGAATAACACCTTCATAAACAGAGACATTATTTTGGATCTTTACACCATTGCCAATAATGGCATTGTTGCTTACATTCACATTCTGTCCCAAGGAGCAATTTTCTCCTATCACAGCGCCAGACTGAATGTGACAAAAATGCCAGATCTTTGTCCCTTTTCCAATTTTTACATTTTCATCTATATAAGATGACTCATGTATAAAATAATCCATTATAATCTCCAGAATCTCATGCCAGACGCCTTAAGTTCATCCATTCTGTACAAACTCTTCACATCTACCAGCACTTTTTCTTCATCTTTAAGTTCAGGTTTGAAAAGTTTCTTGAGCTGCATAACCGACATATTTCTAAACTCATTATGTCCAACAGCTACAATCACACAATCAGCTTTCGGAAGATCCTCAAACTTCACCAGATCTACTCCGTATTCCTGCTTAGCTACAGCCGGATCAGCCCAGTTATCCGTTACTACTGGTGTAATTTCATACTCTTTGAGCCTGTTTATGATATCTACAACCTTACTATTTCTAGTATCCGGACAGTTTTCCTTAAAGGTAATTCCAAGCACTACAACAGTTGCCTTCTTAGGAGCCTGTCCCGCTTCAATCATCTGCTTGATTGCGGCATCAGCAACATATCCACCCATGGAGTCATTAACTTTACGTCCATTAAGGATAATCTGGCTATGATACCCAAGCATCTCGGCGCAGTTGGTTAGATAATACGGGTCTACGCCAATGCAGTGTCCACCGACAAGACCTGGTTTGAACCCTAGCGCATTCCACTTAGAATTCATTCCATAGAGAACCTCATTTGTATCGATACCAAGCTTATCGCAGATAATCGCAATTTCATTCATGAAAGCGATATTGATATCTCGCTGGCTGTTTTCAACTACCTTAACAGCCTCTGCAGTTTTGATATTCGAAACAGGTACTGTTCCTGCTTTAATTACGATATCATAAACCTTTTTGATCTCATTTGCTGATTCTTCATCCATGCCGGATACAACTTTACGGATTGACGTAAGCGTATGTACTCTATCGCCAGGATTAATTCTCTCTGGAGAATAGCCTATCTTCCAATCTACACCGCATTTAAGTCCGGATTCCTTTTCAATAATCGGAGCACAAACATCTTCTGTAACGCCAGGATATACTGTGGATTCAAATACAACAATCGTACCAGGTGTAATATTCTGACCTACCGTACGAGAAGCACCTTCTACAGGCTTAAGATCAGGAGTCGTGTCTTTATTTACAGGCGTTGGTACGGCTACAATAATGAACTTTGCTTCTTTGAGTCTAGAGGCATCCGAAGTGAATTCTACAGTTGTCTCCTTAATAGCCGGCCCTACCTCATTTGTGGAGTCAATACCGTTGGCATATTCATTTACACGTTTTTCATTGATATCAAATCCAATGACATGAATATGCTTAGCAAATTCCACTGCAATCGGCATGCCTACATACCCAAGGCCGACAAGTGCTAATTTTTCTTTTCCTGAAATAAGACCGTTATAAATATTGTTGAACTCCATGTGTCTGCTCCTTCTTCTCCATCAATTATCATTAATAAAATTCATAACCGCAGCAACTACCTTGCTCACATCTTCTTCTGTCTTATATGGATCGAGAGGGAGACTCAGCACTCTATTACATAATTCTTCAGTAACCGGGCAATCGGCTATCGCACTATCCGTGCCTTCAAAGGCCACCTGATCATGCATCGGCTTCAGATAATAAATCATTGCAGGAATGCCCTGTTCTTTTAATTTTTCTTGAAGCTTATCTCTACCGTCCTTTCCGAAACTCACTGGAAGTTGGATAGTATACTGTGCCCAGGATGAAAGATAATCACTTGGAATCAATGGAAGAACTACTCCTTTTTCTTCCACCTTTGCTTCTTTAAATTTCTCTGTGTAAAGTGCAGCAACCTTATTCACATCAGTAAGCTCGTTCTTTTCAAGTGCATCTAATTTGATTCGAAGTATTGCAGCTTGAATAGTATCCAGTCGACTGTTCATTCCTATTCTTATGTTGTCATACTTCGAACTTCCTTTTCCGTGAACAGCATAAGATCTGAGAAGTGCATCCCACTCATCATTATTCGTAAAGATTGCTCCACCATCCCCATAACACCCTACAGGCTTTGCCGGGAAGAAAGAAGTTGTTGAAATATCGCCAAATGAGCAAGCCTTCTTACCATTCAGTTCTCCACCGAATCCCTGAGCTCCATCTTCAAGTATGAGAAGATTATGATTTTGACAAATTTTCTTAATCTTCGTAAAATCAGCTGGAAGCCCAAAGAGATCAACGGCTACTACAGCCTTAGCTCTGTATTTCCCCGCGGACTCTATATCTTTTATTGCTTTTTCTAATTTTCCAGAATCGATATTGTATGTCCTTTGATCGACATCAACGAATATAGGTGTAGCACCAACAGCACTAACAACTTCACCTGAAGAAAAATATGTAAAGTCAGGTACGAATACCACATCGCCAGGACCTATGCCCCATGCCATCAGCGCCAACTGAAGCGCATCAGTCCCGTTTGCGCATGTAATGCAATGCTTTACGCCAACATACTCTGCAAGCTCTTTTTCAAGCTCCTTTACAGGCTGTCCCCCAATAAATGAAGCGTTTGTACATACTTCTTCAACGGCCGCATCAATTCTAGGCTTTAATATTTGATACTGTTTCTTCAGGTCTCTGTATTCCATTGCTGTCTCCTTAAAATGTCCCCTTCATATCTGTACTCGCAAAATCATCAAGCGGAAGTTTTACTGGCATGCCGGTTTTCATACTCTTATAAATAGCTAGAATCATTTCTAGCGCATTTCGTCCTGCAACCGCGTCAACATATGGTTTGTGATGGTTTTTAATGCTGTCAATCACATCAGCAAAAAGACTGGTATGCCCATTGCCGTACACATTTGATGTCGCTTCCTCTAGTCCTTTGTTCTCTTGATCTGCCTCAGTTTCATCAGCAAAATCCCAAACATCAATATTATTAGTGGACTTACCTCCGATTTTTACAGTTCCCTTCTCTCCAAAGAGATACAGTGTCTCTTCTAGATTTTTTGGATAAACATTTGTAGTGCCTTCAATCGTTGCAACCGCGCCATTCTTAAAAGTTACAACTGCCATACCCACATCCTCAGCCTCAAGATAATGGTGGAACTGCTGACGTGTAACTCCGTAGACTGTATCTACCTCATTTCCCATCATCCAGCGAAGAAGATCAATTCCGTGAATGCACTGATTCATCAAGCAGCCGCCATCATCCTGCCAGGTGCCTCTCCAAGGGGCCTGGTCGTAGTAAGCTTTGTTTCTGTTCCAACGAACATGAATAGAACCATGGGAGATCTTTCCAAACCTACTCGATTCAAGTGCTGCTCGCGTTTTCTGTACAGCAATATTAAATCTGTTTTGATGGCACGCCGAAACCACTACGCCCTTCTCTTCAGAGCGTCTAATGATTTCATCAGCATCCTTAATGTTCATGGCCATAGGCTTTTCAATGATCACGTTAATGCCATGATCTATACAGTAAAGGGCAATCTCTGCATGAATGCCAGAAGGAGTAGCTATCGAAATAAGTTCGATTTCGGGATGATCTTCGATCATTTTCTTGTAATCTGTATACCTCTGGATACCTTCTTCATTATTTGGCTTTTGCTTTCCAAAAAGAATATCTATATTCTCTGGTACAATGTCACATGCAGCCACAAACTTAAGATTATTATTGTTTACTGCTTTTACATGATTTACAGCAATTCTTCCACAACCAATCAGCGCATAATTCATGTATGATCTCCTCTCTATTTCTCATAATAGATATATCTATTATTAATAAGCATTTCTACTGCCAATATATATTTTAATTTTCCATCTAACCGTTTTTAACTTAGCCATCATTGGAGCAATCAAAAATATTAAAATATATGTATTAACATGTTCAGAAGTATTTAAAATCGAAATCAGACAATAATTAAAAAATATAAAATTATAAATAAAGGCATCTTCTTGGCTATATTTTTTTATGATATTTCTATAATATGTGACAAATGTTCCAATATATGGAATACCGCCAATTAAGCCATATTCCCCTAAAATATCAGCAAACGTTGAATGACCACCAATTATTCTCATAAAATAATTATCCTTAAACCCGATTCCGAATATGGGATGTGAGGAAAAAGCTTTTAATGAAAATCCAAAATACTTAACTCTATTTGTTGAATCGGAATGATCTAGTAGTCCTCCTTTTTGAATGATTTGTAGTACTTCGTTTAAACGTTTTGACATTGTGTTACCGTTAAGGCTTCTAATTGCCCATACCAAAATACTTTGGATATTAGTTAACACAAAAATAATACATATAGATACAAAAATAATGACAAAAAAGGATTTAAGCTGTCTTTTTGAATCAGGATATACGGCTACAAGAAATATATTAGCAAGAGATAAAATAACAGCAATGGTATATTGGGATTTTATCAAAAATACAATAATTAATAGTGCCAAAAAAAGGATTGCGCGATTACGTGTATTTTTGTACACTGTAATTAATCCAGCAAATAATGTCAGCAATGCATATATTGTAAAATATGAGGCTGTAAAAGGCGACCCATATTGCCTCACTATTTCTGTGCTCCCACTAGATAATACTCGGGATATCATCGGATTTATTGAAAATTGAACGAATGTATTTACTATTATCAATACTATATATAATATTGAAGCTTTTAAGAGTCTATTCTGTCTATTTGCATCCTCTAATATAAAATAGTAATTCGAAAAAGCAATAATAAACAACAGCATGATATCATGCGTATTAATGCCTTCAATCCTTCCCGATAACCTATTGCATATTAAAACTACGATAAATAGCGCTGACAAAACTATCGGCATCGTAGTGAATGCTTTTCTTAGCCTTTCATTATCTATACAAAATGCAATGAATAACCAGATCAGCGCAAAAATTACCGCAGCATAAGGCATTACTGTAAAATACGGGTTAAAGAAAAATACTAGTACAAAGCAACCAATAATATCTAGTAAATCGTATATATTCAACAGATGGCGCATAAGCATTCCCTATCTTAAGTAATCAATAACAAACTTAGTATAATTATTTACGTCATAGAATTTTTCCTTCCACATTTTTCTAGAAAATGCACACTCATACCTATAAGATTCAAAATCCATTTTTACATAATCCCCAACATAATTAGCTAACTGAGCATCATCAAAATATGATGGGAGTAGTCTTCCATTTTTTCCTTCGATTACAATTTCCCGTGTACTTCCAACATCTGTTGCTATTACTGGCATGCCAAAAGATATAGCTTCCATTATCGAAACCGGAAGTCCTTCACTAGAACTAGTATTAACAAACAAATTTGTATTATTATGTTTATAAAAGTCCATTATATTTTCATTTGTCATGTATCCTTTAAGCTCGTATGAAATATTTCGTTTGTTATTTAGTTTTTGTTTTGCATAATTGCACAATGCCTGGAAATCTGGCCCGTCACCAATGTGAATCCATTTAATATTATAATCATCTATTAAACTGAGTGCTGATACAAGTTTATCAATCCTTTTAACAGATGAAACAAGCGCGCAAGAAACTATCACAAACGGATCTTTTTCATTATGTATTCCTACTCCATAATCTTTTGTACCTAAATAATCTACGGAGAATTTACTTTTAAATTCCCGGTAGTTGTCTAGAATATAGTCAAATCCATCTTTTGAAATTAAAATATAATTATCAACCGTCTGAATTGTTCTCTTTTGAAAGGGAATATACCCTCCTCTATTTTGATCCTTATAAAGATCAATCCTGTGCGCTCTACAAATGGCTTTCCTAACTGCTCTATTTTTTTTCAAATAATTCAAATAATACAATAATGGTGTATTTGCCCAATAAGAATATACAAAGATATCTTCATTTTGCTCTATATCATCTAAATAGCTGTGATATTTATACAAACTTCTTTTATAGGTCGAAGTTGTTTTAAATATATTTATGACGCTATACAGATTTAAGCATCTTTCATTATATGCAATGTGTAATTCATCGTATAAATTTTTGTCAAAAAGAGAAAGGAAAGCATAAAAGCCAAGTTTTTTAATTCCCCAAATCATTTTTCTAAAGCGTGAGCACTTCGATAATTCAAAAATATCATCATTATCAGAAGGTGAAACTACAAAAACATTTGATGGCAATTTGCGTTCGCGTTTTGTATTAACCGCAATGCTCGTCGGAATAAGAATAACATTATCAAATTCTTTCGCTATATAGGGGATCTCGTTTTCAACAAATGTTTCTCCACGCCCATATGGAAATCTATCTGTAAGAAAAATTAGTGTTTTCATACTAAGTAACCTAAATAAACAAAGACTTTTCTCATTTCGTCAACCCATGAATAGTTTTTCATAGCATACTCATGCATTTCTTCCGCAATTACATCTTTATCCTTCAATGTTTCTTTTTTAATAAATAAAGATGAAATATCGATCGGATCATTCGTTTCATCGTATACAACGGCAAAATAGAACTTATTAATTTCAGCCGTTTGGCAAGCACTTGTGATAAAAGGCAATCCCGCCGCAAAATATTCTTTTGTCTTCAGGCATATGCCTGAATGATAATCTTGGCGAAAGGCAGCTAATGGTCCTACGCCAAAGTCAGCCCTATTATAATATTCAAAAAGTTCATCCCCGGATTTTTTTCCAATGAAAATTACATGCTTGGTTAGTTTATATCTTTTTACAAGTTCTTTGGTTTCAGCAAAATATTCTCCAATGAGCCAAACCAGAACATCATTTTTACCGCCTTCTGAATAATATGCAGCTATTCCTTTTATCAAGCGGTCAATTCCATGACTAATATTTTCATTCGCTACACAGACTAATTTTAATGTTTGAGATTTATATGAAATTGGAGTGCGGCATTTTGAATCTTTAACATTAATACCATTCTCAATTCGTATTGTATCGCAATTCCATATTTGAGCGTTTTTATCGGTTATGGCTGCTACCAAATCAACATATGAATGTACAAATTTTTGAAAATATCCATCCATCTTAAAAACAAATTGCATTAACTTGCTAGTTTCTTTGATATAGTATGGGTAAGCATGTGCTTCTACAACAACTTTCAAATTTCTAGCTTTTGCCGTTTTTACAAAGTCAAGGGTGCACAAATCCCAAAAATGGAATCTCATATACAAAATATCAAAATAATTATTTTCAAGGTATTTCTTCGAAACCATAATATTCTCAAATCTTCGAGAATAGTGGTTGATACTTTTCTTATGGAAAATATATCGCTTATGATAAAGTAATTTGTTATCATTGTCGAAAATTCCTATGCCATTATGATAATAGCAAGAATAATAAACTACAAATCCTAGTTCCCTCATTGCCTCTATCTCAGAGTGAACTTTTTTTGTAATCCCAATGGCTTCATCATCTTCTCTATGGTTCGAATAAAAGAATATTTTTTTCATTTTATTGATGCTCATTTTCTAATTTGTTCATTTCGTGGCAATATCTGTATAATTCTATCATCATTGCTAACCCAGAGCATAAATACACAAGAGTAAGTCCATATCCAATTCCTCTTTCGCCAAGTGTCTTATAAACGCAGATATCTATGCCGAAGTGACTTACGCATGATATTGCATTTATCATTAAGGTGAATTTTTCTTTTCCTATCACAGAAAGTACATTACCTGCAACTACCCGCAATGTCGTTGTAAAAAAGGCAGCAATCAACAACCTTTTCATCACTGGAACCGCATTTATATAAGCTGAACCCCATATGATAGATATGAATTCTTTAGAGAAGGTAAATAGTATAATAACTATCAATCCAACAATAATGCCATTTGCAAAGACAATTTTTTTGTATTTACTCCAAATCCATTTTTTGTCTCTCTCATTTCTTGCAAAGAATGGAATTTCATATATCATTATAGAATCGGCAAGAAAATTACAAATCTGTAGCGCATAAGAACTAACTCGATAATCAGCTATAATGCTCGTATTTTTAAATACATTTCCAAGGATTAAGACTTCATTATTCAAAATAGCTGTAGAAAAAAAATTCCCAATCAACACAGCTATCGAATATTTAAGCATTTGTAAAATTTGTGTATTTTCAACCATTCTACATGTAAATCCATTTGTATCCTTTATCATGAGAATGGCTATAATAAAACTTGCTGTTAAAGCAATATATCTTCCGACAACAACTCCCGTAATGTCTTTGACAATTGCTCCAGCTATTTGTAATCCCACATACAGCAATGTATAAATAATCGAAAGTATGGAATATTTGTTATTTTCAAATTCAGATCTAAATAGCATTTGACTATTTTGAAAAAGGAATGTAATAAATGGTATTCCTAAAAGTGTAATGGTAATTACTTTAGCCTCAGATATTACACTAGGACTGATAAATATAATCCCGAAAGCAATTACTGCAAATATAATATTAAAAATAGTTCCTATGACATTGGTACTAAAAAATATTCTATTTCTATATTTCTTATCATCGGTCAATGAACCATATTTCAATGTTGCATTTGATAATCCGAAACCACTTATTAATAACAGATAACTGATAATTGTTTCTGAATAGCTCAATGTTCCATAGCTATTTTTACTAAGAAATCTTGGTAAAAACATTGCCGAAAGAAACATTATAGCCTTAACTATAGTTGATGATATAACTATCGAAAAAAAGCCTTTATTTTTTAATTCATATATTTTTTCTAAAATTTTTTTCATGCAATCCAGCTATATAAATACTAATTGGAGAAATAATTGTTTAGTACACTTAATACTGTTAGGGCCATAGCCTTATCGGTAAATGATGGACTATTCCACATTTTGTTCATCATTTCGTTGATAACTGAATCTTGTATATCCTTGTTGCCCCCCCAGTATGTGTTAATATTCTCTCTAATGCTAATTTTTTCTTTATACCAAGTAGTTAGAGGATTCATTCCTTTACTAGTTTCATTAGTTTTACGTATACCCATTAAATATAGAATTTGTTCTATTGCGCGATATGAATAATGCGTAGCTCTATCAAACAAAGTCTGGGCTCTAGTAGAGGGAATCTTATAGGCTTCTGGATATTTAGCTTTTACCCATTTATAATATAAATTGTGGTTTTTTCTATATGAAGCTGGAATAGATAAACATAAATTAAAAAAATCCATATCTAAAAAAGGAGAAACTGTATATGTATAATTTTTTCTAATTAAATGTGTCGATAAACATCCCATGAAACCTCGAAAATTCATAATTTCATGTTCAAGTTCATCACTATCTATATTCTCACACTCAAAATTGTACTTTATTGTCTGAGAATTTCTATAATATGCAAGACCGTGTTCTAAATCAAACGATCCAAGTATTGCATCACCTACCTGTCCAGTAATCTCTAATCCGAATTCGCTGTTAAAATTCAAAGACTTCAAAACTTGATTGCCTGCCGTAATTGCAGGATAAAAACCAAGTCCGTAATTTTTCGTTACAATTTCATCAATGTCCGCCAAAAAGTCAGCATCATCCATTGCTCTAAAATAGAATCTATTTCCCAATCTCTTTGAAACTAAGAAAGCATATTTTTCATCACGTTCATTCTTTTTTGAATAACAGATATTTGTAATAGGGTCGTCAGTTAAACTTCGTGCCACCCAATTTACCATTCTTGAATCAAATCCTCCACTTACATCAATAAGATGATTTTTAACTCCGAATTGGTGATCTTTCTCCAAGCAACGGTTCACTGCCGTTCTAAATTTTGCGTCTATTTCTTCTATTAAATCATTCTCATTTATTATTCTTTTATAGAACGGAAAAGTGAAGTATTTATACTTCTCTATCTTATTATCCTGTGAACAATAAACTATAAATTCTCCCGGTAAAATTCTACATATTTCATTAACAAAGGTTGATGAATCTAACATATAGCCATATGTAAGCATATATTTTGCAGCCAAATTGTTAAAGGTGATATGTTCTTTTAACTTCTTGTACCTTATTTCCCATACCAAATTAAAATCATTTGACAGCAAAAAGGTTCCTGAAATGTTGTAAAAAACAGCTGTATCGCCTGTTTGATTCGCAAAGGCATAAATTTTTCTAGTATTTTTTTCTACAATGACGCCTGTAAAAGGTCCCGTTAAAGAATTTATCGATTTACTAATTCCTATTTCATCTAATGATGTAAGAAAAGCACTTTTAAGAGATTCTGCATTCCATTCATTCTGCAAATCTCTACTATTTAATACAATTCCTTGTAGCAGAACAATCCAGTTATCATTTGCAGTAACAAACGAATCTTCATTATCTCCAAAATTTGTCTGAATAATAATTGTACCAAATGAAGTCCTTATAAATTCATTTCCTAAATTTAACGAGTCTTCTTCGCCAAAATATGCTACCCACTCACTCATTTTTGCACCCATTTTCTATATATAGAGAACTATCGTATTCTTAAAAAATATCTGCCACGGCGCATACTGATTTTTCAACCGAATACTTTTGAATCCTCTTACTGTTCTTATAGCCCATATTCATACGGAGGTCAGGGTCTTCACACAGTTTGACAATAGCTTCTCTAAATCCTTCAACATCATCCGGCGCGGCCTTGAATCCCGTAATTCCATCCTTGCTGTAATCGTTAATACCATGAATATTTGAAGTAACTATCGGAAGTTCACAGGCCATTGCCTCAATAGCAGCCATACCTAACCCTTCGATACGTGAAGGGAAAACGCAAATATCAGAAGACCAATTCAGTTCTTTGATATCATTTCGATATCCGAGAAAATGCACCTTATCTGAAATATGTAATTCATTACACAAATTCTTCAAATACTCTTCGAGTTCTCCAATACCAACAATCAGGTACTGAACATCAAAGTCCTTTATCTCGCTTATAGCCCGGAGTATAACTTCGTGGTTCTTCCTTGGAATCAATTCTGCAACGCTAATGAGAACAACTGAATCTGAATTGAAGCCAAACTGTTTTCTGTACTTATACCTTGTAAGGAGTCTCAGTACCCCCCCCCCCGGGATTCCAGCAGTAGTGGTATCAATAATCTGTTGTAGCCTCGGTTCTACGCTCTCCAGACTGTATTTCTTAATTGCTATAGCATTATGAATCCCCATGGATTCTTTATCACCGCAAAGCACCTTTTCTATAGCATTTTTGCAATCTTTAACAGAATGCGGATCAAACAGAACCCCGCCCTTTTCATTAATCAGGTCGGAATTTCCCCTAATATTGCTGCATGCGATTGGCTTTCCACATGCCATTGCTTCCATTAATGCAACCGGTAGCCCTTCTTGTAATGACGGAAAAACAAACACGTCAGAAGCTTCATTAAGCTCATCAATGTCTGTCCGATAACCTAATAATTTAACTTTCTGACCAAGCTGATTATCATCAATATATTTTTGCGTTTCTTCTGTGAGTTCTCCGTCACCAACAATAGTCAGAAATACACCAGGAATATCCTTTACAGCATCTATCAGCACTCTATGATTTTTCCTAGGAATCAACTCACCTACTGTGAGAAGCCATGTGGCTCCTGATGGAATGCCAATCTCTTTCCTTTTAGCTTCCTTATCCACATTGTGAGAGCCAAACTTCCTCAGATCTATACCCACGCCCGGGACGTAATAAACCTTCTTTACTTTAAAATTTTTCTTTGCTAACCGATAATCCTCGTGATTGATTGTAATAATCACATCTGTTTTTAGAGCCAGTGTTTTTTCAGCTGTATAATAAATAAGCCAATTCTTCTTTGGGGCTCCCTTATGAAAATGAAAGCCATGCGCCATATAAATAACTTTACAGCCATTCTTGTGTCCAACAAGGCGTCCCATGACTCCACCCATTGGCTCGTGACAAAAAATAATATCAAACTTATTTTTCTTTACGAAATCATTTAGAGCACGATAGGCTTTGATATTTTTCAAATTATATGGGCTTCTTTCAAATCCAAACGCATGCATTTTCAACCCATATATTTCCTTTAGATTTTTGAAGTAATCACCTGTTATCGAGCATGCGCACTCGACTTCATATCCTTTAGCCTGCAATGCTTGAATATGTGGAACTAAGAAATTCCAAATCATTGAATCTGTTGTGCAGACAACTAAGATCTTTTTCATTACCTGTACCGTATCAGTTTTATTCAATCCTTCACCACTGCCACCGCAGTTCCAACCATAGTTCCCAGTTCCAGTAGCACATTAAAGTGCCTGACGCTCCAGAGATTCCATTTCATCTTCTCCGGAAGTATCTCTTCTATATACGTCTTGTCCGGATCATCAGACCCATCCAGCAGTTCCGCTTCATCTTTGTACTTGATGGAGCAGACACTCGTAATCCCCGCGGGAAGAAGTAATGTTGCATAATACTTTTTCTTATATGCATCAACGTACTTCACAGCCTCCGGCCGCGTGCCCACGAAGCTCATGTCACCAGCTAACACATCAAACAGTTGCGGGAGCTCGTCCAGCCGCTTGTCCCTCAGCTTCTGACCGACCTTTGTGATCCTGCTGTCATTACCCACCGTAACCTTCGACCCCATTTGATCGGCGTGATCGACCATGGTCCTGAATTTGTGGATTCTGAATTTCCGACCGTATTGTGTGACTCTCTCCTGCCGGTAGAACACCGGGCCTCTACTATCACTCTTTATCATCACCGCAATGACGATCATCGGGAAAGCGAGGATGATGAGCAGGATTGATGATACGAACACATCGAATATTCTTTTAAGTCCCAGCTGGAATCTCCTCTTATAAAGGATTTCCCAGTAAGGACGTACCTCTGGGACCCGCATGAAATCCGGGAGGTCTTCCCAATTCTTAAGCTCCATCTATCTACTCTTCCCCGCGTTCTTCTCGTCTTGCTTCTCTTGTGTACTATTTTCTTAGTACCCTCTGACATCTTTCACGGTCTCCCTGAACACATCAATAACGAAGTCCACATCTTCATCACTTAATTTCGTGTGCAGAGGCAACGTGATCTCGTTCTCGAACAGCCTGTACGCGTTCGGGAAATCCTTAATATCATTCCCCAGCGCCTTATACGCAGTCATCATCGGAAGCGGCTTGTAGTGGACGTTCGTCGCAACACCTTTTTCAGCCATTCTGGTTATTATCGTTCTTCTTTCCTCGTCCCCGCAGCCGGTTATTCTTGTGATGTAGAGGTGGCCGGAGGAGGTGTAGGAATCAGTGAAGTGGACGATATGATCCACTCCCAGCTCGTCACAGACCGCGTCATACTTTCCAATTATTTCTTTTCTCCGCGTCAGTAATCCCGGGTACCTCTCCAGCTGCTTCAGCCCGATTGCCGCCATGATATCCGTCATGTTGCATTTATATAATGGAGCCACGATGTCGTACTCCCAGGCGCCGAGCTTGGTCTTTGCCAGAGCGTCCTTGCTTTGTCCGTGAAGAGACAGCAGCTGAAACCAGTGGTAGATTTCCTCGTCGTCAATACCGTCGATGTGTCTCCAGGAGGCCGCACCACCCTCAGCAGTAGTGAAGTTCTTGACCGCGTGGAATGAGAAGGATGTGAAATCAGCAATCGACCCGACCTTTCTACCTTTCCATTCAGCTCCCAGAGCATGTGCCCCATCAGCCACAATGACCACTCTTCCTATCTTTTCCTGGATTCTAGCTCCCAGTTTATCTAGATCTGTGGTATAATTAGATTTGGGGTTGAAGAGGTTTTTCTTCTCTTCCACAATCTCAAATATCCTGTCATAATCACACGGCACACCGCCGAGATCGACAGGAATGATCGCTTTGGTCTTCTCTGTGATGGCATCAGCGACCTTGCTGTAATCCATCTCGAGAACTCCGCGCCCGTTCACATATCCAGCACAGTCCACAAACTTCACCGTCGCGCCAACGTGAATAGCAGCCGCCGCAGATGAAGTATATGTGTATGCAGGAACGATGACTTCGTCTCCCTCACCGATGCCTAATATTCTGAGGCTGAGTTCCTCTGACGCGGTTGCGGAATTGAGGCAGACCAGACCGTCAGCGCCAACGTATTCCTTCAGTTCCTTTTCAAGTTTCTTCGTCCTGGGTCCTGTAGTGATCCATCCCGAACGCAGACAGTCAGCAACCTCGTTGATCTCGAGTTCTGACATATCCGGCGGGCTGAAACTGATTGTTCTTTTCGGTTCTGTATTCATTATTTCTTTGTGCCTTCTTTTTTATTTCTGTATATTTCATCAGCCCGCGTTCTTCGCGCCGCTGTTTCTTACTATATTAATTACTCGTCCTCAGAGCCTCTTCACCGCTCTCCGCACCCTGCCACCTATCCACGAATTAAAAAAAACAAATGGCGGTAAGAGCAACCCCGGCAGTTAGGTGTGTACATCCCCAACCTCAGTTCTCAAATACCCCCGGCAGTTAGGTGTCAATCCCTAACTTACTATATTTCCCACCCCTGTTAGGTGTGTACACCCTTAACTGCCGATGTTTTCAGGGGGCCGTGTTAGGGATAGTCCCTAACTGCCGGGGTTTAGTTTTGTGTATTTTGTATAGTTTTTGATGAATTGTAGAGGTTATTTATGTATATTTTGACGAATAATTAACCCCCAACTGCCGCACCTTATTCTACTCTTTTCCAATACTTCCTCCCTTTTTTTGTTCCGGGGCCGTAGACTGTGCGGCTGTCATTTCCGATGTACTCCCATACTGTGCCCTCTATTGAT
>Ga0256404_1006023_pt1 | contig 20588 bp, 13 predicted proteins | sample RumenRJG_01DNA_FD_185990 | JGI IMG/M metagenome (GOLD analysis project Ga0256404, IMG submission 185990) | Bovine rumen microbial communities from Lethbridge, Alberta, Canada - RJG_01 | ecosystem: Host-associated > Mammals > Digestive system > Stomach > Rumen | place: Canada: Alberta | collected...
GAGACGTTCCTCATGAGCCTGCTGTATTCCGGGCAGCTCACGACATTCACGCCTGTGACATATCTCGACCGCACGGATCTCAAGGTCATTCGCCCGCTGATCTATTTCCGCGAGAGCGAGACACGGGCAGCGGTGCGCTATCACGGGTTCGCACCGGTTCCCTCGCCCTGCCCGCACGATGGGCACACGATCCGCCAGGAGGTCAAAGAGCTCATCGCGCGGCTCTCGCCGGAGATTCCCGACCTCTACGAGCACCTCGCCTCCGGCATGCGCGAGGGCGCGCTCGGCGAGCTCTGGCCCGCGACCAAGACACGCGAGGAGATGAAGGAAACGTATCTGCGCTATATGGGAAAGAGCGCTGCTGCACACGCAGACAGCCGCAAAAAGTGACCGCCTCCCTTCCCCATCGTACACAGAAACCTTGATGTAGACGGTGCATTCTATCATAGCGTGCATCACGTGCCAGAAACCATCGCCGTAAGGATTGTAGCGTTCCCATAGAAGTGATCGCATGCAGACAATATGCAGACAAAAAGAGACCTCATACCACTAAATTTTATGGCATGAGGTCTTTTTATCTACTGCGTCACATCTCGAGGAGCAAGGTCACCGGGCCGTCGTTGACGGAGGCGACTTGCATGTCGGCACCGAAGCTGCCATGCTCCGGCGGAAAGCCGAGATCGCTGAGACAGGCGAGGAAGTATTCGTAGAGTGGCTCGGCGCGCTCCGGCGGAGCGGCGTGAGAGAAACCAGGCCGGCGGCTTCTGAGATCCGCGTAGAGCGTGAACTGCGAAACGACGAGGATGCTGCCATGGACGGCGCTGATATCACGGTTCATACGCCCTGCCTCGTCCTCGAAGACGCGCAGGCGAACGATTTTCTCCGCGAGCTTTTCCGCGGTCTCCCGCGTATCCTCCGGGCCGATGCCGAGCAGGACGAGATATCCCTGGCCGATGGCACCCGTCTGCACGCCGTCGATGGTGACGGATGCCTGCTTGACGCGTGTGAGGACGGCTCTCATTATTTCCCTGCCTTCATGCGGTTGACGGCGCTGAAGAGCGCCTGCAGCGAGGCCGTGATGATATCCGTGTCCATGCCGGCGCCCCAGGTGATCTTGCCATCGGTGCCCGTGATGCCGATGTAGGCCATCGCGCGGCTCGACTGGCCGATCTCGAGCGCGTGCTCGCTGTACGTGAGGTCTTTGTACGTCACGCCGAGATTCTTCTGGATGGCGTTCGAGACGGCGTCGAGACGGCCGTTGCCGCGCGCGAGGAACGTCTCCTTCTTGCCATTGATATGGACATCGACCGTGCCGGAACGCGTGCCGTCCGGCTCCTTCTTGAGCAGGAAGTCGATGAGCTCATAGGGCGTATCGACATTGACGTACTCGTTCTGGAAGATCTGGTAGAGCTCATCCGGCATGAGTTCCTTGTGCTTGTGATCCGAGACGCCCTTGACGCAGTAACCGAAGTCCTCGCGCATCTTCTTCGGCATGTCGATGCCGTATTTCTGCTCCATGATGAAGCCGACGCCGCCCTTACCGGACTGGCTGTTGATGCGGATGACATCGCCGTCGTACTCGCGGCCGACATCCTTCGGGTCGATATAGAGGTACGGCAGCGTCCACTTGTCGGGGTTCTTCTCCTCTTTCCACTTCATGCCCTTGGCGATGGCATCCTGGTGCGAGCCGGAGAACGCGGCGAAGACGAGCTTGCCTGCATACGGCTGGCGCGGGCTGACCTCCATGCCCGTCAGGCGCTCGTACGTCTCGACAAGCTCAGGCATGTTGGAGAAATCGAGCTGCGGGTCAATGCCGAGCGCGAACATGTTCATGCCGACGGTCACGATGTCGACGTTGCCCGTGCGCTCGCCGTTGCCGAAGAGCGTGCCCTCAACGCGGTCCGCGCCCGCGAGCAGGCCCATCTCCGTGTCGGCGACGCCGCAGCCGCGGTCGTTGTGCGGATGCAGCGAGAGCACGACGCCGTCGCGGTACTTGAGGTTCTTGTTCATGTAGGCGACCTGCATGCCGAACACATGCGGCATGCTCATCTCGACCGTCGCGGGCAGGTTGATGATGGCCTTGTGGTCAGGCGTCGGCTGCCAGACATCGAGCACGGCGTTGCAGACCTCGAGCGCGTACTCAGGCTCCGTACCCGTGAAGCTCTCCGGCGAATACTCGAACCGGTAGTTCGCGCCCGCCTCCTCGGTGAGTTCCTTCAGGAGTTTCGCGCCGTCGACGGCCATCTGCTTGATCTCGTCCTTTGACTTGCGAAATACCTGCTGGCGCTGCGCGACCGAAGTGGAGTTGTAGACATGGACGATGGCGTTCTTGACGCCCTTGAGCGCATCGAACGTCTTGCGAATGATGTGCTCGCGCGCCTGCGTGAGCACCTGGACCGTCACGTCGTCAGGGATGAGGTCGTCCTCGACGAGGCGACGCAGGAACTCATACTCTGTATCGGAGGCCGCGGGGAAACCGACCTCGATCTCCTTGAACCCGACCTTGAGGAGCATCTTGTAGAACTCGAGCTTCTGATCGAGGCTCATCGGGATGACGAGTGCCTGGTTGCCGTCACGCATATCGACACTGCACCAGATGGGGGCATGATCCGGCGCGTCCTTCTTGAGCCAATCAATGTCCACCGTCGGCGGCAGGAAATAACCCTTGCTGTATTTCTGATAGTTCTTCATTAAACATCTCTCCTTCCAAATAAAAAAGCCCTCTCATCTCAAAGAGACGAAAGGGCGTACCTTCGTGTTACCACTCAATTTCCTGCCAAACTGGCAGGCACTCTGCGGATACCAACATATCCTGTCCTTCGCTAACGGGGGACGCTCCGGCGCCGCCTACCAGACTATGCCTTCAGCGGGCTGCTTCGAGGTGAGTTCCGACGCGTCTCGCTGCAACCTTCCACCAGCCGACTGCTCTCTCTCCGCTCCGCGCGTCCTACTATTCCTCTGCAACGCATTTACTGTGTAAACTTGTTTCATTGGTTGATAGAATAGCACATCTTGTCTTTTTTGGCAAGGGGGTATCATCAAAAAATCATTCCAGCACTAAAAAATATCCTGCAGGAACGGCAAACTCTATTTCCTCTGACAGGATATTCTTTCCTCTCTGTCGAAAAACACTCATAGGGATACAAAACATTTTTGAGGAAGCGCTGATTAAATGAGGTGCTCCGGATTTACGCGGATGCGCTGTATCTCCCTAGGAGACAAACCGGAGGCGTAGCGGGCTACGCTGAGGATTTGTCGACGACGGGAGGACAACGCAGACGCGTGAAGACGGAGTGCCGAATTAATTAGTGATTCCTTAAGGATGAAAGGAGTGGTACCATGACAGCAAAATCCTGGCGTAGCTGCCGCGTGACCATCAACGGCCGGGTGCGCAAGCTCTCCTACAGCGACGACGCCATCAAGAAACTCTTCCTGCCGTTCCTCCAGCGCCTATCCGACCTCTCGCGCCGCGAGAGGCGCCGTATCGTCATCTACCTCGCAGCCCCCGCCGATACAGGTAAGACAACGCTCGCGCTGTTCCTCGAGCGGCTCTCTCTGCTCGGTGCCGCGAGCGGCCTATTGCCCCTCCAGCGCCTCGGGCTCGAGGGATTCCAGAGGCAAGCGGACGAGCTCGACGCGGACGGCAAGCCCCTCTCTCCCTACGGCCCAAAGGCATTCGATACCGAGGAACTCACGCGCAAACTCGCCGCCCTCGCCGCGGGAGACGAACTGCGCTGGCCCGTCTTCGACCGCGCGCGCCACGAGGCAGTGCCTGATATCACGCCCGTGCGCAAGCCCATCGTGCTCGTCGAAGGCTGCTGGCTGCTGCTCAAGCGAGACGGCTGGGAAAATCTGCGCTCCTTTGCCGACTACACGCTCGCCATCATGGCGCAGCCGGAGAGCCTCGCCGCGCGCACGACGCAGCGCCTCATCGCGCGCGGGCTCACGCCGCGCGCGGCGCACGAGCGCTACGACCGCGACTACCGCCCCGCCATCATGCAGGTGCTCACGGACTCCTGGCCCGCGGACGAGACCTGGATCTACAGCGCGGACGGCGATTACCAGCCGCAGCCAGACCGCCTGCGGAACTACCGTGCGAAGCAGAAACAGACGCAGATGGATTTCGACTCCGTGAAACGGAAAGACGAGCCGATCTTCCGCGCCTACGAGGAACAGATGACGAAGAACGGCGGCCAGACGTTCGCCCTCGGCTACCAGCAGGGACTCGAGACGGCGCGCCGCAACATCCTGCGCCGTCTCGCAGGCGCCGGCGGCATGGGGCGTGAGGCACTCATGGAGACGTTCCACATCACGGAGGCAGAGCTCGACGATCTCCTCTCCTGACAACAGACAAAACGAGACGGCTTCCCCGCTTTTGAGGAAGCCGCCTCGTTTTGATTTGTATGGGGCCCTTTCAGGAAACGCTGCTCACGCCGCAGCGCGCTGCGCCTTTTTCCTCTGCCACTGCGAGACGAGTACGAGCGCGAAGAGCACGAAGCCAGCGATGTCCGTCAGCATGCCCGGCTTGATCATCATGAGCCCGCCCGCGATGAGGATGATGCGCTCATAAGCGCGGCAGTTGTCCACGAGGTAGCCGATGAGCGCCGAGGAGAGCGCTACCATGCCGATGATGGCCGTCACAGTCGCGAGCAGCACGTTACCGATGGTCGCGTCGACCATGAGGATGACAGGCGAGAGCACGAACATATACGGGATGATGAACGCCGCAATCGCGAGCTTCGAGGCATTGATGCCCGTTTTGAGCGCGTTGCCGCCCGCGATGCCCGCGCCGGCGAACGCCGCAAGTGCGACCGGCGGCGTGACATCCGCAATGATGCCGAAATAGAACACGAACATGTGCGCCGCGAGCACGGGAACGCCCATCTGGATGATGGCCGGCGCCGCGATCGTCGAGGTGATGACATAGTTCGCAGTCGTCGGCACGCCCATGCCGAGCACGATGGCCGTGATCATCGTGAAAAAGAGTGTCGGCAGCAGCAGGCCGCCCGAAAGCGCGAGCAGGCCGGACGCGAGCTTGAGCCCGACGCCCGTCTTCGTGACGACGCCGATGACGATGCCTGCCGAGGCGCAGGCCACGAGCACGGAAAGCACGTTGCGCGCGCCCTTGTCAAGGCCGCGCACGATCTCGATGGGCTTCATGCGCGTCGATTTCCGAAGCGCCGAGCAGACGATGGAAAGCACGATGGCGACGAGCGCCGCGCGCATCGGCGTGTAACCTGAGACGAGCAGATAGACGATGACGACGAGCGGCAGCGCGAGGTGGCCGCGCTCGATGAAGAGCCTTCCGAACTTTGGCAGCTGCTCGCGCGGCAGGCCCTTGAGGTTGCTGCGTTTCGCCTCGAAATGCACACCGAGCCAGACGCCTGTGAAATAGAGCAGCGCCGGCACGACGGCAGCCTTGACGATATCGATGTACGGCACGCCGACGAACTCCGCCATGAGGAATGCTGCGGCACCCATGACTGGCGGCATGAGCTGACCGCCCGTCGAGGCCGCCGCCTCGACGGCACCCGCGAAGTTCTTGTGATAGCCGAGCTTCTTCATCATCGGGATGGTCAGCGATCCCGTGCCGACGACGTTTGCAACTGAGCTGCCGGAGACCGTGCCCATAAGGCCGGACGAGAGCACGGCGACCTTCGCGGGGCCGCCGCTCGCCCACCCCGCGATGCTGTTCGCGAGGTCGATAAAGAATTTCCCCAGCCCCGTCGACTCGAGATACGCGCCGAAGAGGATGAAGAGGAAGATGAACGTCGAGGATACGCCGAGCGGAATGCCGAAAATACCCTCCGTCGTGAAATAGAGATGACCTACGAGCTGGTTGAGCGTGAGACCGCGATGCGCGAGCACGCCTGGCATATACGGCCCCGCGAACGCATAGGCGATGAAGCAAAGCACGACCGTCACCATCGGGATGCCGACGACGCGCCGCGTCGCCTCCACGACGAGCAGGATGCCGATCAGGCCGACGGCGAGATCCGGCGTCGTCACCGTGCCGGAGCGCAGCACGAGCTGCTGGTACTCCAGCACGATGTAGGCGGGCGACGCCGCGCCAAGGATAGCGAGCACGACATCGAGCGGATGCACCTTCGTGCGTGACCAGCGCTTGCGCGACGGATAGAGCAGATAGACGAGCGCGAGGCCGAAGCCGAGGTGCACGGCGCGCTGCAGCTGCGCGTCGAGCACGCCGAACGTCGCCGTGTAGAGCTGGAAGATGGAAAACGTAATCGCGAGTGCCGAGACGAACTTCGCCATGAGGCCCGTGTACTGCATCGTATCGGCATCGCTGTCGTATTTCTTGAGGACCTCCTCCGCGAGCTCTTTCTCTGATTTTTCACTCATACATAACATCCTTTCAGAAGGAATCTTTTCAAAAACACCGCAGCATGCTCAGCGCAGCGCCTCGTAGCCCGGCGCGATACATAGATCCACGCGCGTTCCCGGTGGGAACATCTCGTAGAGGCGCAACGCCCCCGCCTCCGTATAGAGCGTGAGCTGCGTCCCGACGCCTGTACGCAGGGAGACGCTCCTGTAATGGCGATCCATGTGATCGAACACGAAGAAGTCTCCCTCCTCGTGAAACTCTCCCTCGCTGAGCCAGAACGGCAGGCCGACGCCGAACGACTGGTAGCGCGTCGAGCAGAGGCGCAGCTCCCGCTGCTGCCCATCCGCCACGAGATTCTCGAGCACCGGTGTCTTCTGCACGGAGTGCATGAACCATATAGAAAACGGTTGCGGGCGCTCAAGCGGCAAGGCGAGAAGCGTATGCCCCCCGCCTCTCACGAGGAAGACCGGCTGCAGGAGCTGCACGAAGATGAGCAGGCAGCCTGCCGCGAGCGCCGTGAAAATCTTTCTTTTTTTCATGGAGAAAGGGCGGGCAAGCGCCCGCCCCTGCCTTCTTTCTTTAGGAAGCGCGAATCAGCGCTGTTCCTTTACTTGCTTTCCTCGAAGAACTTCTTCGCACCGGCATTCATGTCGAGCGACATGCCCTTCTCCGCGGTCTCCTTAGAGATGAGCTTGCCGACGGAGTGCGCCGCCTGCAGACGGTCGAGGTTCGAGAAGATGGCCTTCGCAATCTCATAGCCGAGCTTGTCATCCACCTTGTCGTTCACGACGAGCATCGACATGACGGAGATCGTCGGAACCTCCTCATCAAAGCCTGCATACGTGCCAGCAGGAATCTTCGTCTTCGTATAGAACGGATACTTCGCGATCAGCGCATCCGCCTTGTCGCCGTCGATTGGCAACAGGCGGATCTTGTTCTGCGAGGAGATATCCTGCACAGATGCCGTCGGATAGCCTGCCGTGAGGAAAGCCGCGTCGACGTTGCCGTCCTTGAGCGCGTTGGCCGCCTCGCCGAAGGAGAGGTACTGCACGTTGATGTCATCATAGGTGATGCCGTACGCCGCGAGGATCTGGCGGGCGTTCGCCTCAGCGCCCGAGCCGGCGGCACCGACAGCCACGCGCTTGCCCTTGAGGTCGGCGATTGTCTTGATGCCCGAGCTGTCGAGCGTCACGAACTGGCAAGTCTCAGGATAAAGCGTCGCGATGCCCTTGAGGTTCGTGACCTTCTTGTCCTGGAACATCTCCGTGCCGTTCACCGCGTAATAGGTGAGATCGTTCTGTACGATTGCCATGTCGACCGAGCCGTCCTTGAGCATATTGATATTCGCGACCGTCGCGCCTGTGCTCTGCGCGCTCGCATTCATGCCCTCGATGTTGTTATTGAGAATCTCCGCGATGGCACCGCCGATGGGGTAGTAGGTGCCCGCTGTGCCGCCTGTGCCGATATTGAGGAATTTCTTCTGGCTTGCCTGGTCACCGCCGCAGCCTGCCAGGAGCGCCGCCGAGACGACGACCGCCAAGCCCGCAGCCAAGACTTTTTTCATGGAACCGAACTTCATGGATATCCCTCCAAATCATTCATGTAAATTTCTTATGAAATCTATACAGATTATAGCATAGTACAGTGTACACTCGCAAGGGATATTCCAGTTATTTTTCATAAAGTGTTCAGTTATATTGTATACATGCGTACAACGAAACCGTTTTGTTCATTTCATCTCAAACTAATCGCATTTTCCCGTTGCCGCGCTTCAGCGCGAAACTGATCAGCCGCGCTCCTCGCGCGGCATCGCGAGCTTGAGTGCCTCGCCAATGGTCGCCGCGCCGTAGAGCGTGATGCCGGAGACGCCGTCAGCGATCTGTTCGTAGTTCTTGCGCGGCAGGACGACATGACGGAAGCCGAGCCGCTTCGCCTCATGCACGCGCAGCTCCGCCTGCGAGACGGCGCGTACCTCGCCGGAAAGTCCGACCTCACCGAAGACGATGGTCTTCGGCCGCAAGAGGCGTCCCGCGAAGCTCGACGCCATCGCGACGCAGATGCCGAGATCCGCCGCGGGCTCATCGATACGGATGCCGCCCGCGACCTTCACGTAGACATCGCAGGCACCGATCTGCAGGTGGACGCGCTTTTCGAGCACGGCGAGCAGGAGCTGGATGCGCTTGATGTCGACGGCGTCTGATGTTCGGCGCGGCGGCACGTAGGGCGTCGGCGCGACGAGCGCCTGCAGTTCGACGAGCAGCGGACGCGTGCCCTCAACGGTCGGTATGATGACCGTGCCGCTGTCCGCCTCGCGCTCGGAGAGAAAGAGCTTCGACGCGTCCGGCACATCGACGAGCCCTGCCTCGCGCATCTCGAAGAGACCGAGCTCGTTCGTGCTGCCGAAGCGGTTCTTCACCGCGCGCAGCACGCGGTACTCTGCGTTGCGCTCTCCCTCGAAATAGAGCACGGTGTCGACAATATGCTCGAGCACGCGCGGCCCCGCGAGGCTCCCCTCCTTCGTCACATGACCGATGAGGAAGGCCGCGATGCCGTGCGTCTTCGCGATGCGCAGGAGTGCGCAGGCGCACTCGCGCACCTGCGAGACGCTGCCGGGCGCCGAGGCGATGTCCGGGCGCAGCATCGTCTGGATGGAGTCGATGACGAGCAGCGCGGGGTGCGTGTTTTCGATATGCGCCTCGATGGTCTCGAGGTTCGTCTCGCTCACGACGAGGAGCGTATCCGCGAGCGCGTCGAGGCGGTCGGCGCGCATGCGCACCTGCCGCGTGCTCTCCTCGCCCGTCACGTAGAGCACCGTCTTCCCCTGCCGCGCGACCTGCGCGCACGCCTCGAGCGTGAGGCTCGACTTGCCGACGCCCGGATCGCCGACGATGAGCACCATCGAGCCCGGGATCACGCCGCCGCCGAGCACGCGGTCGAGCTCCGGCGAGCCCGTCGTGAAGCGCGGCAAGTCGCGCGTCTCGACCTCCGCGATAGGCTGCGGCTTCTGCGCGTCCGAGAGCCCGAGGCGCACGCCGCCTTTCCCCGCGCCCTGCGTCTCCTCCGGCACGATCTCCTCCACCATCGTATTCCAGCTGCCACAGCCCGGGCACTTGCCGAGCCATTGCAGGCTGTCATAGCCGCACTCCTGGCACACATACCGCGTCTTTTTCTTTCTCGCCATCCTGCGCCTCCTACCCATATGAAAAACATCCACGCGCATCCCTCATCCCTGCGCACGGACAACCTGGAACACGTCATGACACGAGCTGAAGCTTCTGCTTCAATGCTCTTTGCAAAGTCTGTGAAAAATTTTACATGAAAAATTGCAAGTGCAAATTGTTCTTGCGATTCCACTTCCTGTACTTCTTTCGCCCTAAGGCATGAGGCAAATATCAACCAGCACTCCTTGCGGATGCGCTCACATATCCACTGGATGAACGGTTCGCAGTCATCGCGATCCATTTTGCAAGGCGTTTGGAGCGCCTGCGATTCGCCGTGCAGGCTTCCTGTCAGCGTCTGGCGGTACATCCGGGGCTGCGGCCACGATTATGCCCCCATCCATAACGGACGAGGTTTTACGGCGCATTCGATAAGGGATTCCCCGAGACGCCTGCTTACGATATCGAGATGGTATTGGCACGGTCGAGCGCGTCCTGCGCCTCGATGATGATGCGGTTGATGATCGTCTCGACTGGCTCGATTCTATCGAGCGGCAGAAGACTCTGCCCAGCTTGCATCATGCCGTTCTCAGTATCGCCGTCGACGGCGGCCAGTTTGTTTGTCCCCGTCGCCAGTTTCAGCAGTTCTTCCTTCGATGTCTTCCCCTCATATTCCATCTTCACAAAATTCTCGGAGAACTTGTTTTTCAGACCGCGCACCGCGCCGCCGATCGTCAGTCCCGTCACAATGGAGTCCGTATCGATCGCCTTGAGGAGTTTTTCCTTCATATTCTGGTGGACAGGGCATTCCTCGGCGACAAGGAAACGCGTCCCCATCTGTACGCCTGACGCCCCCATAACGAGCGCCGCTGCCAGTCCGCGACCATCGGCGAAACCACCCGCCATGACGACGGGAAGACTGACTGCAGGAATGACCTGCGTCATGAGCGGCATGGTTGCGATCGAGCCGATGTGCCCGCCCGCTTCCATACCTTCAACGACGATGGCATCCGCTCCCTTTTCCTCGACGCGCTTGGCAAGCTTGACATTCGGCACAACGGGAATGACCTTGATGCCAGCCGCATGGAGTTTTTCAAAATAGGGCACGGGATTGCCCGCCCCGAGTGTGACAAAGGCCGGCTTTTCAGTGCAGATGACATCGACGATCTCGTCTTTGTTCGGCGCCATGAGCATGACATTGACGCCGAACGGCTTCTGCGTGAGCGTACGACAGCGGCGAATCTCTGCCTGCGTGTATTCCGTCGTGCGCCCGCCCGTCGAAATGATGCCAGCTCCACCGGCATTCGATACGGCAGCAGCAAGCCCCGCATCGGAAATCCACGCCATTGCGCCTTGGAGGATCGGATACTGGATACCAAGAAGTTCTGTCAGTCGTGTTCCCATAATAAATCGTCCTTTCTGAAGAATGATATTTTTCAGCTTCTTTTGCGGATGGCCGGGCTACAATCAAGACAATTTTATCACGAATATGTCACGCAAAGAAGGGAAAATTCAAGGAACCGCTGATTAAATGAGGTGCCTTGAATTTGCGTAGATGCGCTGTATCTCTCTAGGAGACAAACCGGAGGCGTAGCAGCCAAAACGCTCCATCGCGTTTTGTGCTGAGGATTGTAGGGCGACGAGAGGACAGTGCAGATACGCAAAGGCAGGGTGCCGAATTAATCAGTGGTTCCTCAAGTACAATTCGCCGTGCAGGCTTCCTGTCCGCATCTGGCAGTATATCCGGGGGTGTGGCCACGATTGCTCTTGCGCGGCGGTGTGCCGCGCTTCAGTTCATGATGCCGTATCTGCGATGAGAAAAGCAACGTCCCCAAAAAGGGCAGCGCCTACGCCTTTTCCGACATAGGTGCTGCCCTTTCTCATTTGCCGTTTTTCATCTGCTGTCTCTCGCGCTGCCTGCGCCGCACACGGCGCACGCACGCGCGGCTGATCCAGACGAGCGACCAGAGGAGGTTCGCCGCGAGATTGCCGAGGCGCGCGGTGCGGCCGCGCGGCGCGAGGTGATTACGCCTCCGCATGGACGCCCCCGGTGCCTGCCGGCTCCTTTCCGGCACTCCCGCCTGACGCGCTGCCGCCTTTGGCATGCGCGGCCTTCGCGTGCGTGCTGCCAGCGGTGGCTTTGGCCGCCTTCGCCTTTTTCACCTTGGCGACGAAATCGAGCGCATCGCCGGTCTTCTTGACGTAGATGGTCTCTCCCGCCTTGAACTTGCGCGCGAGGAGCTGCTCGGCGAGCGGATCCTCGATGAGGCGCTGGATGGCGCGCTTGAGCGGGCGCGCGCCGTACTTGAAGTCGGTGCCCTGCTCGACGAGCTTGTTCTTCGCCGCGGGACTGATCTCGAGCGAGAGACCGCGCTCCGCGAGGCGGTCCTTGACGCCGCGCAACAGGATGTCGACGATCTTCGCGAGCTCGGCGCGGCCGAGCGGATGGAACACGATGAGCTCGTCGATGCGGTTGAGGAACTCCGGCTTGAAGATGCGCTTGACCTCCGCGAGCACGCGCTTTTTCGCGCTCTCGTTCCTGTCCTCGTCCGTCTCCTCCTTCGCCGCGAAGCCGAGCGCCGGCGGCGCCTGCCGCAGGAAGTTCGCGCCCGCGTTGCTCGTCATGATGATGACCGTGTTGCGGAAGTCGACCGTGCGTCCCTGCCCGTCGGTGAGACGGCCGTCCTCGAGCACCTGCAGCAGCAGGTTGAAGACGTCGGGATGCGCCTTCTCGATCTCATCGAGCAGGATGATGCTGTACGGCTTCCTGCGCACGGCGTCCGTGAGCTGGCCGCCCTCCTCGTAGCCGACGTAGCCCGGAGGCGCGCCGACCATGCGCGAGACGGAGTACTTCTCCATGTACTCGGACATGTCGAAACGCAGGATGCTGTCCTCGCTGCCGAAGAGCACTTCAGCGAGCGTGCGCGCGAGCTCGGTCTTGCCGACACCCGTGGGACCGAGGAAGAGGAAGGATCCGATGGGGCGCTTCGGGTCCTTAAGGCCCGCGCGCGCGCGGCGCACGGCCTTCGAGACGGCCTTGACGGCTTCCTCCTGCCCGACGACGCGGCGCGTCAGCACGCGCTCCATGTGAAGCAGGCGGTCGGACTCCTTCGCCGCGATGCGGCGCACGGGAATCCCCGTCCAGAGCGCGACGACGTCCGCGATGTCATTTTCCGTGACCGTGATGGGGCTTTCCTCCTTTTTCTCCCAGCGGCTCTTCGCCGCTGCGAGTTCCTCCTTCAGCTTCTGCTCGGCGTCGCGCAGATGTGCGGCACGCTCGTAGTCCTGCGAGGTGATGGCGGCCTCCTTGTCGTTTGTGAGGCGCGAAAGCTTTTCGCCGACCGCCTTGACCTCCGGCGGCTGCTCGACCATCTTCATGCGTACCTTGGACGCGGCCTCATCCATGACGTCGATGGCCTTGTCCGGCAGGAAGCGATCCGTGATGTAGCGATGGCTGAGCTTGACGGCAGCCACGATGGCATCGTCCTGGATGGTCGCGCGATGGAACGCTTCATACTTGTCACGCAGTCCCTTGAGAATGGCGATGGCATCGTCGACGCTCGGCTCCTCGACCATGATGGTCTGGAAACGGCGCGAGAGCGCGGCATCCTTTTCGAGGTGCTTCTTGTACTCATCGAGCGTCGTCGCGCCGATGATCTGAATCTCGCCTCGCGAGAGCGCGGGCTTCAGGATGTTTGCGGCGTCGAGCGCGCCCTCGGCAGCACCCGCGCCGACGAGCGTATGCATCTCATCGATGAAGAGGATGACGTCGCCCGCGCGACGGATCTCGTCGATGACACCCTTGAGGCGCTCCTCGAACTCGCCGCGGTATTTCGCGCCCGCGACGAGCGAGGCCATCGAGAGGGACATGACGCGCTTATCCTGCAGCATATAGGGCACGGTGCCCTCGACGATGCGCTGCGCGAGCCCCTCGGCGATAGCGGTCTTGCCGACGCCCGGCTCGCCGATGAGGATGGGGTTGTTCTTCGTGCGCCGCGAGAGGATCTGGATCACGCGCTGGATCTCCTTTTCCCGTCCGATGACGGGATCCATCTTCTCCTGCCGCGCCATGTCATTGAGGTTCCGCCCGTAGCGGTTGAGCAGCGGCGTCGCGTTCTTCCTGCCGCCTGACGCCGCGCCCTGCACATCGGCGTCTGAGTGCTTCGCATCGAGCATGTTGTAGACGGCCGTGCGCAATTCCTCAAGGTCGACGCCCATCGACTCGATGACGCGCGCGCCAGCACTCGACTCGTCGCTCAGGAGGCCGAGCAGGATATGCTCCGTACCGACGTAGTTATGGCCGAGCCGCTGCGCCTCGCGCATGCTCATCTCCATCGCGTGCTTCGCGAGCGGCGTGTAGTACGGGTTGTCCGACGGATACTGCTCCTCCTGCTCGAGCACGTTCTCCACCTGCTGGCGCACGGCGGCGAACTCGAGGCCGACGGCACCGAGCGCCTTGGCCGCGATGCCCTCCTTTTCATGCAGGAGGCCGAGCAGGATATGCTCCGTACCGATATAGTCCTGCTGGAGCTCCTGCGCCTCATACTGCGCGAACTCGATGGCATGAACCGCGCGATTCGTAAATCTTCCCTGCCTCATGCCTGCTGCCTCCCTTCGCCCGGATGCGCGGCGAGCGCCCTGCGCACCGTCTCCGCGCGCAGCTTGTCGAGCTCGCCGCTCGACATGTTCTCCGTTCCCGCGAGGATCTCGAGCCAGCTCGTGCGGCTGCCGATGAGGATCTCCGGATAGCAGTCGGCGGAGACCTCTTTGATGAGGCGCATATCGATGCCGAGCCGCACCTTGGAAAAGAGCGTGAGGACCTCCTTCTCCGTGAGCAGCCGCGCATAGCGCAGCGTGCCGTAGGCGCGCCAGATGCCGTCCTCGAGATGCTCCTTCATGTAGAGCGAGAGCGCCTTGCGCGCGCGACGCTCGTGCGCGATGATCTCCGTCACGGCGCTCTTGAGGTTGTCGATGATCTCCTCCTCGCTGAAGCCGAGCGTGAGCTGGTTCGAGACCTGGAAGAGGTTGCCTACGACCTCCTTGTCGTCGCCGTAGAGCGCGCGCAGCGAGAGACCGAGCTGCTGCGAGATATTGATGATGTTGTTGATGTTGCGCGTATAGACGAGCCCCGGCAGGTGGAGTACGACCGATGCGCGCAGGCCCGTGCCGAGGTTTGTCGGACACGATGTGAGATAGCCCATCTTCTCGTCGAACGCGAGGTCGAGCTGTCCTTCGATGGCGTCATCGATAGCGGAAGCGAGGGCATAGGCCTGCTCGAGATCGAGCCCCGCGCGCATGCACTGGATGCGCAGATGATCCTCCTCGTTGACGAGCAGGCTCACGCTCGCGTCATCGGCGAGAAAGGCCACGCGGTCCTGCGGGTTCTTCACAAGATTCTCCGTGATGAGACGCTTGTCGACGAGCACCTCCCGCTGCAGCTTCGTGAGCTTGTCCATCGCGTAGCGGCCAAAATGCCTGTGCGCCGCGGCCGCCACGGCCGGGATCGCGCCGTCTGTGAGCTGCAGCACCGCCGCGAGCTGCTCGAAATCCGCCCGATTCGGGAACGGGATCTTGCGGAAATTCCGCGCGAGCCGGATGCGGCTCGAGAGCACGACATCGCTCTCCGGTGCCTGGCTCGTGAGCCATGGCAGGCGGTTCGCGTGGAAAACATCCTGCGTGACCGTATTATCTTGCGGCATCTGCCTCGCCCCCTTCCTCCTGCATGAGCTTCTTCTCCAGCGCGCGGATCTGGTCGCGGTACTCCGCCGCCTGTTCGTACGCTTCCTTTGCTACGGCGTCCTTGAGCGCCGCGCGCAGCACCTCGATCTCGTGCTTCGTCTCGAGGCGCCCGCCCGTGCGGTGCGGGATCTTGCCGCTGTGCACGCTCGAGCCGTGGATGCGCCGCAAGAGCGGCTCGAGTTGCGCGCGGAACGTATCGTAGCAGACGCTGCAGCCGATCTTGCCCGTCTGCTGGAAATCGCGATAGCGCATGCCGCAGTTCGGACAGACGAGCTCCTCCGCCTCGGGCGTGTCCTCCTCGCGCGGACGCGGCGTATTGCTGAACACTCCTTTCAGAAAATCATTCACCGACATCGCGCGCTCCTGCGGCGCGAACATCGTATTGCCGTATTTCTGGGCACAGTCCTCGCAGAGATTCTTCTCCACGCGGCCGTTCGGTCCGATCTGCACGATATGGACCACGGCCTCCTTCTTGCCACAATCATCACAAATCATTCGATATCCTCCCTCTGCGAGCTGGCATTCCCTGCGGATATTGCCGCACCTAGGAAACCACTGATTCATTCAGCGGTTCCCTACGAGAATTTCTCCAGCGTCAGGAAAAGCGACTGGATCATCTGCACTTTCTCCGCGACATCCATCGTCGGCGAGTGGAACAGGCCATCGATGACCTGCATGCAGAGGGCCGCCTCACGCTGCGTGATGAGCTCATGCTGCTGCAGGTAGTGGAGCATCCCCTCCACCTCTCCATACGTCGTATCACCTGTGATCTTGCTGCGCATATCGGCATAAATGAGATTCTTCACCTGCTGCCGATCCGGCACCTGCACGATGCGGATATAGCCGCCGAGGCCGCGCCGCGACTCGACGACGAACCCCTTGTCCTGCGTGAAACGCGTCGACAGCACATAGCTGATCTGCGACGGCGCGCAGGAAATCTTGTCCGCGATATCCGTGCGCCTCAGTTCCACCTTGCCATCCTGCTGCTGCGCAAGCTGCTGACGGATGTATGCCTCGATCAAGTCTGCTATGTTGCTCATACAACCACCTTCTATTTTATATTGACTATTTGACTTTTGCTCGACTCTATTATATGAAACATACACCCATTTGGCAAGAGAAAAATGCAGGCCGCCCCCTCCGCAGCCGAAAGCCTGCGGAGGGGCGCAGACAGACAGAGGGCGTCTCGTATGCAGAGGCACCCTTGAAAAAGGAAAGCCGATGCAGCAAGCGCCACACCGGCCTTCTCGATATTTCGCCAGAGGTTGCTGAGGGATAGCTGCTGCGGCGCGATATGCTGCCAGCAGCCGCGTCCCTCAGGACAAGCCGAACAGGCCGCCGAGACAGCGGACGAGGAACGCCACGCACCAGGCAATCACGCACTGCGTGACCACCGTGTAGAGCGCGTTTCTGCCGCCGGACTCACGCTTCACGGTCGCGATGGCCGCGACGCAGGGCGTATAGAGCAGCGTGAACACGAGGAACACAAGCGCCGTGAACGGTGTGAAGAGCGCCTGCAGCGCGTGGATATCCTCGCCCGCGAGCACCGTGAGCGTAGAGACGAGCGTCTCCTTGGCCGTGAAGCCCGTGAGAATGGCCGTCGCGACACGCCAGTCGCCGAAGCCGAGCGGCGCGAAGAGCGGCGCGACCAAGCGACCAATGGACGCGAGCAGGCTCTCGTCCGGCGCCGCCGCGGGATTGAGCTGTCCGTCAAACATCTGCAGGAACCAGATGAGGATGGACGCCACGAAAATGATGGTGAACGCCTTGACCACGAAACCCTTCGCCTTGTCCCAGACGAGGCGAACGACGCTTTTCATCGAGGGGATGCGGTAGTTCGGCAGTTCCATGACGAACGGCACTGGCTCGCCGCGGAACTTTGTATGATCGAGCACGAGCGCGTAGAGAATGCCGCAGAAGATGCCGAAAAGATAGAGCCCGATCATCACTGCCGCCTGCAGATGCGGCGGGAAGAACGCCCCGATGATGAGCGTGTAGATGGGCAACTTCGCGCTGCAGCTCATGAACGGCGTGAGCAGGATCGTCATCTTCCTGTCGCGGTCGCTCGAGAGCGTGCGCGTCGCCATGATGGCCGGCACCGAGCAGCCGAAGCCGACGAGCAGCGGCACGATGCTGCGCCCGGAAAGTCCGATTCTGCGCAGCAGCCTGTCCATGACGAACGCCACGCGCGCCATGTAGCCCGTATCCTCGAGAATCGAGAGGAAGAAATAGAGCGTCACGATGGTCGGCAGGAAGCCGATGACCGTACCGACCCCCTGCAGCACGCCGTCGATGAGGAGCGCGTGCATGACAGGATTGACGCCCGCCGCCGTGAGTCCCGCGTCGATGGCATCCGTCACGCCGCTCACGAGCAGCTCCATGAGCGAGGTCAGCCATGCCCCGATGCCGTTGAACGTCATGAGGAAGATGAACGCCATGATGCCGAGGAAGATCGGGATGGCAGTATAGCGTCCCGTGAGCAGGCGGTCCATCTGCATGCTGCGGCGATGCTCCCGGCTCTCATGCGGCCGCACGACCGTCGTCCGGCAGAGGCGCGTGAGAAACGCGAACCGCATGTTCGCGAGCGCGGCCTCCGCATCGAGGCCGGATTCCTGCTCCATGACAGCGGAAATCTTATCGTAGATGACCTTCTGCTCGAGCGGGATGGCGAGCTTCGCCTCGATGAGCGGATCATGCTCGATGAGCTTCGTCGCCGCGAAGCGCACGGGAAGCCCCGCCTTCTGCGCGAGCGGCTCAATCAGATGCGCCATCGCGTGGATGCCGCGGTGCACGGCTGCCACAGGATCGTCCGGATCCTCGCTGTCCGCGCAGAAATCGATGCGCGACGGCTGCTCGTGGTTGCGCGCCACATGCAGCGCGTGCTCGACAAGCTCATCGATGCCCTCGTTCTTCGCCGCGGAGATCGGCACGACCGGGATGCCGAGCGCCTGCTCGAGCTCGTTGATATGCACCGAGCCGCCGTTGCCGCGCATCTCATCCATCATGTTGAGCGCGAGCACCATCGGGATGCCGAGCTCCATGAGCTGCATCGTGAGATAGAGATTGCGCTCGAGATTCGTCGCGTCGACGATGTTGATGATGCCGTCCGGATGCGTATGCAGCAGGAAATCACGCGTGACGATCTCCTCATTCGAGTACGGAGAGAGCGAGTAGATGCCTGGCAGATCCGTCACGCGCGCCTCGGGATGCAGGCGCATCTGCCCATCCTTGCGGTCGACCGTCACGCCGGGGAAATTCCCCACATGCTGGTTCGCGCCTGTGAGCTGATTGAAGAGCGTCGTCTTGCCGCAGTTCTGATTGCCGACAAGCGCGAACGAGAGCGGCGCTCCCGCAGGGATCTCCGTCGCCTTATCATGGCGGTGATAGCTCGGGGCGCGGTCGAACTCCCCGCGGCCCGGATGCGGGATCGAGCGGTGCGTCTCGCGCGGTGTCTCCTCCGCCTGCCGCGCCGCCGCGCGCACATCGCTCACGACGAGCAGCCGCGCCTCATCGAGCCGCAGCGTCAGCTCATAGCCGCGCACCTTCACCTGAATCGGATCCCCCATCGGCGCGCGCTTCACGAACGATACCTCTGCGCGCGGCGTGAGCCCCATATCGAGCAGATGATGGCGCAGCGCCCCCGTGCCCTGCACCAGCGCGATCACCGCAGCCTGCCCCGGCTGCAATTCATCGAGTGTCATCAATCCCCTTCATCCTTTCCCCTGCTACCGCCATCAGTTGCGGCATACGAACCTTCTCTGCTTATTCCTATCATAAAACATCTTTATCCCGCCTGCAACCCGCCGCAGCAGCGAAGGAAAGTCCCCTGCTGCCAGGACGCACGCCCCGTTATTTGACCGCCTCCCAGTGCGATGTTATACTTTTCTATAAATAAAAAACACGAAAGGGAGCACTGATGCCATCAGCGCTCCCGGAAGAAACGAGGAAGATACCCTATGAGCCTTGACGGTTTCTCCATGCATGCGCTCGTCAAAGAACTCAGCCGCGCCCTCATCGGCGGGCGCATCGACAAAATCACCCAGCCGAACAAGCAGACCATCATTCTTTCCGTGCGCCAGCCGGGCAGGAACTACCTGCTCCACATCACAACGAACCCAGCGAATCCCGCCGCGCACCTCCTCGAGAAACCGCTCGAGAACCCGCCGGAGCCACCCGTCTTCTGCATGGTACTCAGAAAACAGATCGAGACCGGCCGCATCGCCGCGCTGAGACAGCACGGCCTCGACCGCCTGCTGCTCCTAGACATCGACACGCTCGCCGCGGGCGGGCGCATCACGACAAAGACGCTCGTGCTCGAGCTCATGGGCAAATACAGCAACATCATCCTCGTCGAGGACGGCATCATCCTCGACGCCCTGCGCAAGATCGGCACGACGAGCAGCCGCGTGCGCACCGTTCTCCCCGGACAAGCCTACGAGCTGCCGCCCATGCAGGACAAGCTCGACCTCTTCGCATCTCCGCTCGCGGACATCCTCGCGCGCGTCAGACAGCAGCAGGAGCTCAAGCTGCAGAAAGCCCTGCTCGCCGCCTGCATGGGCTTCGGCCCCGTCTCCGCCCGCGAGGCGGCATTCCTCGCCGGGCTTCCGGCAAATCTCCTCGTGCGCGAGATGGACGCGGCGGACTTCGCCTCGCTCGGGCAGGCACTCACTGAGCTCAAGGAAGCAGCGGACGCGGACGCCCCAGCCCCCGCCATCGTGACCGACGCGCACGGGAAGCTGCTCGCCATGGCGGCGTTCCCGCTCCACTACCTCACGGAGGGAAAGGCGACCAGCTACGCGAGCCTCTCCTCCATGCTCGACGCCGCCGACCAGCTCGCCGGCAGCTACGTCCTCCCCGATAAAGACCGCTTCACCCGCCTCGTAAAGAACGAGCTTCGCCGCGCACAGGCGAAGCTCGGCAAGCTCGACGAGGAACTCGCCGCCGCCGAGAACGCCGAGGACTGGAAAGTGCGCGGCGACAACCTCATGACCTATCAATACCAGTACCAGGATCATGCCGACAAAGCCATCACCGTGGCGAACATTTACAGCGAGACCGGCGAGCAGATCACCATCCCGCTCGACCAGCGCCTCACTCTCATCGGCAACATGCAGGCCTGCTACAAGAAATACGACAAGCTCAAGCGCGCGCAGAGCCTCCTCGCCGTGCAGCGCCGTAACTGCGAGGAAAACATCGCCTACCTCGAGAGCATCGAGGCGAGCCTCCTCTCCTCCGCGAGCCTCGCCGAGATCAACGAGATCCACAACGAGCTCGTCGCCGGCGGCTATCTGCACGAAAAGCCGAAGAAAAAGAACAACGACAAGCCCGCCAAGCCCTTCCAGTTCACC
>Ga0256404_1006024_pt1 | contig 20586 bp, 15 predicted proteins | sample RumenRJG_01DNA_FD_185990 | JGI IMG/M metagenome (GOLD analysis project Ga0256404, IMG submission 185990) | Bovine rumen microbial communities from Lethbridge, Alberta, Canada - RJG_01 | ecosystem: Host-associated > Mammals > Digestive system > Stomach > Rumen | place: Canada: Alberta | collected...
TAAGGCGTTGGCCACGGCTTTCGCGGCATTGGGTTCTCCGATGGCTTCAGCCACCTCTTCAAAGGTTTTCGTGTGCCCATAAGGAATGGTGCAAACGTAATTATAGACTTTCATGTCAAAGTCCGATCCTGTGTAAAAGAGGCGGACATGAAATTGTTTCAATTGGCCGAAGAAATATTGGTTGAGCTGGCAGATGGCATCGTAAAGGCATAGATTTTCTTCATTTTCTGCACCCAAAGGGTCATTCGCCCCAAAAAGCATTCCAATCAAAGAACGTTCGTTGGCAAGCAAGGTAACGTCATTGATCAAAGTGTCATAAACAGCATAATGTATCGCCATTATTTAACCTCGTTACGAATATTATTAAGATTTCATCGAAAAAATGCAAATTCTTAGACCGTTTCCGAAAATCAATTCCTATGGGTTGCATTGTTGATTAAATGCCTTTTTATCGAATAGTTTTGTTACCTAAAAATAAGGATAATATTCGTCGATAGAAAATTTTTTGGCGAAGATTTCTTTTCGTTTTCCTTTTCTAAAAGGGAAGGGTTTCGGAGAAAAAGGAAAATTTCTGTTGCAAAGAGAAAAGAAACGTGGATAATTATTCACGTAAATAAAGTAGAAAGCAGTTCTTCCACGAACTCGCCGGACTTCCTAAGGAAATCGGCTGACGCTACAACCAATGAACCTAAAAGGTTAATGCGTGCGTGGTAAGAATGCCACGCTATTTTGTTTCCAAGGGAGGATACCAACTATCGCTTACAACAATAACAATCGCCGTCCTGAGAAAAGACACGATCCAATCAATGAGAACGTGCGTTATCCGCAAGTTCGCGTCATTGGCCCAGAAGGTGAACAATTAGGAATCATGACTTCCCGCGAAGCTAACAGCCTCGCGATGAGCTATCAACTTGACCTTTATTGTGTCGCCCCTAATGCCAATCCGCCAGTATGCCGCATCTGCAATTATGGAAAACTTCGCTTCGAGAAGCAAAAACAAGACAAGCTCAAGAAGAAGAATCAGAAAGTCCAAGAATTGAAGCAAATTCAGCTGACTCCACAGATTGGAACGCACGATTTGGAAACCAAAGCCCGCAAAGGCAGAGAATTCCTGGAAAAAGGCGATCGGGTCGAAGTTTGTGTCGTTTTCCGTGGAAGACAGATGTCTCACCTGGAAATCGGCGAAGAAGTCATGCAACACTTCAACGAGATTCTCGCTGATGTCGCGTCTGTCGACAAAGCCCCATATTGGGAAGGTAAGTGGTACAAGGAAATCCTTGCGCCGATCAAGAAGAAACAGCAATAAGGAGAAAAATCATGCCGAAAATGAAGACCAGCCGTACCATGGCGAAGCGTGTTAAATTCACCGGTACTGGCAAAGTGAAGGTCCACCACGCAGGAATGGGCCATTTAGCACCAAGAAAAACGAGAAAGCAAAGAAAGCATCTCGCCCAAGCCTATTATCTCGCGAAACACGACGAGAGAACGATCAAGGAATGGGTCTCGAAATAAGCAAGGAGAATCTAGACTATGGCAAGAGTTAAGGGTGGTACCGTTACCCACGCACGTCGCAAAAGAATTTTGAAGAAAGCAGAAGGCTATTTTGGTTCGAAGCACCTTCTCTTCAAGACCGCGAAAGAACAAGTCCTTCACGGCTATATGTATGCTTACATCGCCAGACGCGATCGTAAGTCGGATTTCCGCAAACTCTGGATCAAGCGTATCAACGCTGGTTGCAGAGCCAATGGCATCTCTTATTCTAAATTCATCAATGGCTTGACCAAAGCTGGCGTCATCTCCAAAGAAGGAACCGGTCTTAACAGAAAGATGTTAAGCGAAATGGCCATCCAGGATCCTAAGGCATTCGCCAATCTTTGCGATATCGCTAAGAAAGCGTTAGCCTAAATCGTTCTTGAACGCAAACAAAAACTCCGATCGAATCGGAGTTTTTCTTTTTATTCTCTTCCTTCCTGAAGATCATCGTGTTCGTAATAAGCCTCTTCCCCTTCTTTCATGATGATGACAGAGACATTACGAACGCATTCATCCACCAATGGTTCCCAGGCGAATTTCTTTTCGAAATATTCGCATTCAGAGATCTTCGGCTTGGTCTTCGGCTTTTTGGGTTTGAAAATCGTGCAACAATCTTCAAAAGGACGAATCGAGATCTCATAAGTCCCGATTTTCTCCGCCAGCTGGATGACTTGCAGTTTGTCCATGACGGCAAGCGGGCGGATGATGGGATAATTCGTGACAGAATTGATGGCAATCATCGATTCCAAAGTCTGGGAGGCGACTTGGCCGATGGATTCTCCTGAGCCGATAGCCAAGCAATGATGGAGTTTGGCAAGACGTTCGGCGATCCGGAACATCATTCGCCGCATGATGGTGATGCAATATGGCTCATCGACATTTTGGTAAATGGCCAACTGCAATTTGGTGAATGGAACAATATTCAGACGAATGTCAGGCTGATAGACGTTCAATTGTCTGAGGATGTCTTTGAGTTTGTCTAAAACGGCATCCGAGGTATAAGGCGGGGCGGCGAAATGAATGCATTCGATGCGCACTCCTCTTCTAAGGAAAGCATAAGCAGCGACCGGAGAGTCGATACCACCGCTTAACATCATCATGATTTTCCCATTCATCCCCAAAGGATATCCTCCGGCGCCAGGATAGGTGTGGGCATACAAATAAGCGGCATCGTCACGAATTTCCACGTGCAAGGAAAGATCGGGATGATGGACGTCTACGGAAAGAGAAGGACAATTCTTTAAAAGGTAACCGCCTAATTCTCTAGCGATCTCATAGGAATGCTTAGGATAGGTTTTGTCGCTTCTTTTGGCGATGACTTTGAACGTTTTCCCTTGCTCCGATTTCATCAAAGAGAGAGCGTTTTCTTTCAAAGAAGCGAAATCTTTCTCGCTGCGATAGACCAAAGAGATTTTCTGAATCCCAGACACCTCTTGCAACGCTTCAATGATAGGCTTTGGGTCTTCTCCGTTTAAAACGACGTAAGTATGGTCATGGTCATGACGGAAAGAGAGGGTCGGGAATCCCTTCAAGGCGTGGCGGATGTTTTTCCCTAGTTCGCGGATAAAGGCCTTTTTGTTATCCCCTTTGGTGCTTAATTCCCCATAATGGATCATCAGGTGGTCGTAGTTCATCGATCAATCGTCCTTTCGATAATGTCATTTAATTTGGCAATGAAAATCTTAGCTTCTTCCAACTCATTCATCGAAGAAAGAGAGATTCTTATGGAATTGCTCGCCCTCTCTTTTCCTAAGCCCATGGCCAGCAAAACATAGGAGACCGGCTCTCCTTTGCTATGGCAGGCAGAAACGCTAGAAACATAGATTCCTTCGTGAGATAAGGCTTCGGTGATGACCGACGCTTTTTTATGGAGGAAAGAAAAATTGAGGATATAAGGCGTCGCATCGGAGGGAGAATTGATGACAATCTCTTTGTTCTCTTTTAACGCTTCTCTTAGATAAGAAGAGATGATTTGGACCGTCTCTAGATTTTTCTGGCGGTTGTTTTTCGCGAGATGGACCGCCTGTGCCAAACAGCAAGAGCCCGCCATATCGACGGTGCCAGAACGGAACCCGAACTCCTGATCTCCTCCGATATTTTGCGGAGAGAGGGTGATGTTTTTACGGAAAAGCAAAGCGCCTGTTCCTTTTAAACCGTGGATTTTGTGCCCAGAAAAGGAGAAAAGGTCGATTTCTTCATAAGGAAGGGAAATTTTCCCGATCGCCTGGGTAATGTCAACGTGGAAAAAGGCTTTGGGGAAACGATGGACGATGTTGGCCAAGGAATGGATGTCATTGATTGTCCCCGTTTCATTGTTAATCCCCATAATAGAGACGAGAATCGTGTTTTTGTCCATTGCCTCTTCTAAAACGCGCGGCTCGACTTTTCCTTCTTCATTCACCGGAAGATAAACCACTTCAAAGCCATTTTGCTCCATCCGGCGGAAAACATTGAGCACGGAAGGGTGTTCGACTGCGCTGGTGATGATCTTTTTCCCGCGATTCTTGTATTGTTCGCAGATCCCCTTGATCGCCAGATTGTTGGCTTCCGTAGCGCCGCTTAGGAAAACCAGCTTATGGGTTTTGGTGAGACGAAAATCAGAAAGGATAGAATTTCTGGCCTCTTCGAGACATTTGTTCGCCTCCCTTCCCAAGGCATGGCGGGAGGAAGAGTTGGCGAAAAACGATTCGCTGTAACACTGGAATAAAGAAAGGACGGCTTCAGAGGGCTTGGTAGTTGCCGCATTATCAAAATAGATCATAGCAATGATTAACGAGAATGGTTGACGTCTTGGACGGTACGGTAGGATTCTTTGTAAGAGGTGTTGGCAAACATGGCTTCCCCCTGGGAAACGATTTGTTCCACCGCCGCATTTCCGGCGCGATAACGGTTGGCGTGGACAATCGCTTGTTCGGCTTTGGCGATATCTTCTTTGGTTTCCGTGATTTCCTTAGCAACGGCGTCGCCTTCTTCTTTGAGCCTGCCAAGTTCTTCCTGGACTTTCTTGATATTGACTGGCATCGTATTCAAATCGGCATAAAGAAGGTCAATCGTCTCATAGATGGAACGGAACTTCGGGGCGAAATGCTTATTTAAGGCTTCAACGCGCAGGGAACGAACTTCGCTTTCGCCATTTTTCGTCCTCTCAAAATAGACTCGCACGGCGCTGGCAGCCTCGCCGAAAGAAGATTTTAAAGAATGAAGATAGCGTTCAAAATCCTCTAATTGTGTCTTGGCTTTGTCTGCCAATTTCTTTAATTCATCCATTTTTTCGATTAGGACGGTGTAAAGTTGTGGCGAGTTGCTATGGACATAGTTATCAAGCAACGTTTTGGCAGCCTCGGCATCGTTGATGGCAAGGCCGATATCTTTCATCGTCTGGATATCGTCGGCTCCTAAAAGATAATAAGATTTGATCTCTTCGATGCTGTTGGAGAGATTCACGAATTTTTGATGAATCTCATTTTCTTCGCGATAGATTTTCTCGTTGTTGGCTAAGAAAATCGCTCGAGCCTCCACTTCTTTATCAAAAGCTTCGTTATATCCGTCGATGTTGGTGCGAATGGTGTCGATGGCTCGGGAAACGCCGTTGTTATTGAGCACCTTGATGGATTGAGTAAGGGCGTTGATGTCGGCATCCATCTTATCGATTTCTTTTTTGGAGACGATGTGATTAAGCGGATAGCCTTCTTTCAGCAAATCTTGGTAACGGTTCCTTAAGGAAGAGATCTTATCTGGCAAAACCGAGGTCACTTCCAGGCAGGTGTTGGGCAAGGTATTGAGCAAAAGATCGATTTGGCCGAGGATTTTATCCACCTCATTCAGATAGATGTCTTTGGCTTCTTGGTAAGAGGCTTTGTCTTTTTGCTCATCGGCAAATTCGATTTTCGCATCGATCCGTTTGAACAACGCCCCCATGCTTTCGGCAACCAAAGAAAGATCATCGGCCTCCGAATTGTATTTTTGTTTGATGGAACGATATTTCTCTTTCTCTTGCAAAGACAAAGAAGTGATTTCCTCTTCTAAAGAGAAAACCTCGATCAATCCTTCTTTTAAGGCTTCGACACGGGAGACATAGTCTTCAATCTCCGCTTTGGCTGTCGGAAGGAAATTTTTAAGTTCGCCCCAATGTTTGCCATCAAGCGCATCTTTCAAAGAATTGGCAACGGATTGGGCATTGGCATCGCTCCCATCGCGAACGTCTTTGAATTTCATATGCCATGTCGTGTATGGGTCGATATAGAGAATATTCAGATCGGAGATGGCTTTCAAACGGGTGACGTAGCGTTGGATATCCCCGAAAAGGACGGCGTGTTCTGTCTCAAAATCGCCGATGATATCCTTGGCTTGTTTCTTTAAGACACTGCGTTTGATCAAAGTGAAATAAAGCAAGAAAGTCAAACCGGCCGCCGCCAGGATTGCCACCACAATGATCACTATCAATAAAGTCGTATCTATCATAATCTTCTCCGATTACTATTAAATATATCACGCTTGCAAGCGCAGGCGCGACAAAGAAGTAAAAAGAAAGTGCAAAAAGAGCACTGTTTTCCTTGACGAGGGGAGGTTAGGCAACTAAACTTAATCCTGCGTGAAAGCTAGCAGGCTTCTACGTTTCCGTCTGACGTTATCCATTAAAACACAAAGTAAGACCGCGCTACCGGTACCGAAATCACAGGATAACACCCGGGAAATGGGAAAGGCCCTCTAAACTTTGTTAACGCAAAGAAAGGAGACATCAATATATGTCCAAATTCACAGGATCCAAATGGAAGCAATCCCGTCGCTTTGGTTTTAGTGTGCTCGAAACCGGCGATGAACTCAAAAAGAGAGCATATGGCCCAGGCCAACACGGCCAAGATCGTAAGAGAAAGCCATCGGAATATGGCGCTCAGCTTGTCGAGAAACAAAAACTCAAAGAGCTCTATGGCATGAACGAAAGACAATTCCGTCGTATGTTCATCATGGCTAAGAAAGACAAGAACACCGTTACCGGACTTGCCTTCTTCCGCATTCTCGAAAGCCGTCTTGACAACCTTGTCTATCGTATGGGCTTTGCCCGCACTCGTGCTGCCGCCCGTCAATTGGTCAACCACGGACACGTCACCGTCAATGGCAAGAAAGTCGATATCGCCTCTTATTTGGTGAATGTCGGCGATACCATCGGCTTCAAAGAGGAATCCCCTCTTGCCGTTGTCAAAGCTTCTGTCGAAGGCAAACCAGCCGTCCCTGGCTATGTCACTGTCGATGCTGAGAAATTCACCGGCGTCTTCGCTAGACTCCCAGAAAGAAACGAACTTCCAAAGGAAATCAACGAAGCCCAAATCATCGAATACTACAACCGCAAGTTATAATCCACATCAATGTAGCAAGGATCAAGCGTCATCTTCGAGATGGCGCTTTTCTTTATTAAAAAGCACTCTGCGATGAAGTGCTTTCTTTCGTGTTAGAGATTAATTCCCAGAGGTTTCGTCTTCCCCTTTGTCTTGTTTTTTAGGAGGAAGAGGTTGCTCAGGGTAGATCTTTGGGTCATTCAAGGCTTCTTTGGAAGGAAGATTGGCAAATTCCCAGAGATGTTCTTTCAAAATGGCTTCGTCATCATCTTCAGCGACCTTTTGATAGAGCGAATATTCTGCGCCCAAATTAATCTTGACGTTGCTGACGCCGATTACTTCTGGTTCTTCTTCCCCACTATCGGGGTCGTATGAAGCGATTTTGCTGTCGAAGTCTTCTTCGAAGATGGATTGGGAAATGTCCAGGTCTAATTTGAAGCTAGAGCCGATTAATCCTGCCTCGTTATAGTCAAGCCGCAAGGAAAAACGATTGATGTTAAGCGCTTCATCAAGAGAGGCGAGAAGGTCTTGGATCTGCTTCTTGGTGATGGTCAGTTCCAAATCTTTTGTGATTTCCTTTCCTTCCTCATCTTTGGTGGTATAAGGGATTTTGATGGTGTGTTGCCAATCTTCTTCTAGAGTGTTCAACGGAGAAGATAAAGCGGCAAAGAAAGATTGATCTTCGTCAAAGGAGGCGCTTAAGGTATAAATGTCATCCTTCTTGGAAGAGACTAAGACAGGAATATAATCCTCGATTCCTGGGAATAAATATTCATCAACGATTTTCCCCCATTCTGTGGCAAGATTATCAAATGGGGCGGGGTTTTCTTCTTCCCCTGCCTTTTCTTCTTCAGGGATTGTGAGGTAGCCCTTTGAGACATAATCGAAGGTAGGATCTAATTCTGGGTCATCGTTAGGATAGACAGAATAGCCCATTTGATCTAAAAGCTGACAGACGTAGCTTCTCATGCCGAGAAACAAGAAAGCGGCGTTGCTTTCATCGCCTTCTTCATCGTCAAAATCATAATAAATGCGATCGGGATAGGCATTTCCCGCATAATAGAGATTCGCATACATGTCAGAGGCAAAAGAATTGATCAAACGATTGATCGCTTTGGCACGTGTCCCGAAAAGAGGGCCGAGGCCATATTGGATTTTATCGACATCGGCATCTTGGATTTGGAACGAGAAATTGTAATCTTCTTTTTGATTGCCATCCCCGAGATGCGCCATGGCGACGTTGATGGATTGAACGGTGAGCAAAACATCCCAATCGATCGAAGTCTTATTGCCTTCTTCGTCGTTGGCGAATTTCATCCCAGTGAGGGCGAATTTCGCTGGATTGGTCGTCGTTTTGAAGCCATGGGATTCTGCCGGAGTCTTTAGGGCTTTTTTCAAAATCGATAGGCCAGAGTCGGCATTTTCAGCTACGTCGGGGATGATGACATCCCCTTCATCGCCCCAAAATGGGTCGATTGGCGTTTCTGATTCTTGAGAGGAGGAGGATTCGGATGATTCCTCTAGGCTAAGGGAAGAGATTTCTTTGCCACCCTGGCAGCCGGATAAAAGAAAGGCCGCGCTCAACAATGGGAGTAAAATGATTTTCTTTTCTTTCATATTTTCTCTCCTTTCCCTTATTATTGTCGTTAATATCACGATCATTTCAAGGGTTATATTTACCCTTGATAATCGCAAGCGTCCTTACGATGAGCATCGATATATCTTTGATACGTTTGATCTACCGGGGCCCAATTATCTAAAACGCCAAGATCGGTATTATAGAAAGTTCCGGTGACGTTTAGGGTGATTAAAAGGCTCAGCGAGAGTTTGATCTCGAGTTTGCTTAAGACGTCTTTGTTATCATGGGCGCTAGAGGGGGCGGCATAGAAGGTGCCAGTGAAATTCTTCAGCATGCCGATATTGGTTAAAGCCTCCAAATCAATGCCAATGACCCACTTCTTCTCGGATTTGGCATAGGTGAATTCCTCGAGCACGTTTTCGTAATTCACTGCCTTTCCTGCCGTGTCGCTGGAATCATTGGAAACGATTTGATTGTAGATGGAGTCGCTGAAACCCATCACATCTTTGAAAATGAAGTGAAGCAAATTCTTGGAATCTGCCTTGAAATAATCCGAATGATATTTGTAGGCGCCTTCTTCAGTACCACCGCTGATTTGTCCTTTGGTGGTCGATTTGTTGTAAGTCAGATAGACATAGCCGTGATTGTCTTCATAGGCGTCTCCCGTCTCAGGGTCAATGTCATCGAAATAAAAGACGACGGTTCGATAGTAAGTCCTTAATAGGTTGCCTCCGTTGACTCCGACGATGCATGGGACATTGATGATGCCATAGACTTTGACTTTGGCCCCGTCCATAAAGATTCTGAAATCCATGTCCAAATAGATTTTGAAGAAAAGGATTTTCATGCCGACTTGAGATCCTGTCAGGTGGAATGTGTTCATGTTGGCGGCATTATAAAGGTCTCTCACGAGTGGGGAAAGGCCGGTTAGATCAGTCGTGCACTTGCTATGATCAAGGACATTCATCTGGCCTTCGACGTAATCGGAGATCGTCAAAGTAAGATTCAGCTTAGAACCATTGAAGACAAGGTTTTTAATCGAGATCGATTCCACTTCATTCGTATCGGTGTAATCCAATCTCAAGGTGAAGTTGTTATCGCCGCTTTCATCGCTAAAGCCAAAGCCGACGCCAGAAAGGACAATCTCGGTGTAATCGGTGGCAAAAGCGCTGCTAATCACAAGATTAGACGCTAATAATGGCGAATATTGGCCACTCTTAAGCGCGTCGATAACATTCGATGCTGCCGCAGTTTCAATGACTTTGAACCATTTAGAGAAACGGCTGTCTTCGGAATTATAGATTTCTTTGACGACGTCAATCACATCTTTGAATGGATCGATTTCGATCTTGCCCCAGGTGCCGTCATCGGCTTTCAAGGAATCGACATTCCCGGCATCGTAATAATGGAAATAGGCGTTATTCAACGCTTCCAAATCCAAGACGATATGGTGGTTCTTTCTTTCGCCGAGGTAAGAGAAATTGCCATCGCTGTCATCAACGCCGATTTGCTGAATCATGTCTAATTCGACGTTGCCACCTTGGAATTCATAGGTGTCAGATTCATTCATGACGCCAAGGATGTTGGCTGAGCCATCAATCGAGGTGAGCCCTACTCCATTGTCATCGGTAAAGGAAGCTTCGATGCCTAAATGGAATTTTGGCTGCTGGACGATTTCTTTGACTTGGTCATAGATGGTCGTGATCTTTTCGAGGAAATAGTAATCCGTGGTGTCCATGCTCGATTCTTGATAATTAATTAAGGTAATGGTCGTATCCTGGAGGAGGTAACCACTTGCGCCAAGTCCATCGACGTTGATGGTGACGAGATCTTGATTCTGATTGCCATCGACCTTGATCGTGACTTCCGAATTTTCGCCGAGGCCAAAATCCCCTAAGTTAAGGGATAAGGTTACGGTGTTGCCCTCGTTAGAGACGGACTTTAAGGCGCTTAAGAAAACTTCATAATGACCATTCTTGATATTAGAAACGCAGAGTTGATCGAGTAAATCGAGCAATTTATCTAAAAAAGAAACGCCATTGCTAAAATCCTCTTTTACGCGGGCCATGATCTCATCTAAGACGGTTGAGGTCACGCCGAATTGCAAAACGTCATTGTAATTTAGGTAAGTCTTTTGAACCCCTTCTTCTTTTTCAGAAACGAAATTCACAAGATTGGAAGTTGAGGCCGCCGACGGCGAATGAGCGGAAAGCGTTCCGTTGAATTTCGAGGCATCGATATCAAAATAGGCACCGGCATCTAAAAGGATGTCTTCCTCTGAGGCGCTATGATGATTGGTTTCGCTGACGTTATGGTGGACGTTGCCTTCGATTTTGATTCCGAATTTTCTCGAGGTGGTAAGATTTTTGATTTTACGGACCAAGTCCATCGTGTCGTAAAGCTCAGTATAATGTGCTCCATCCGATGGAACCAAGGATTTAATGACCGTCAATTCATCATCGTTTCTCAACGTTTCGAATGAGAAGGATAGATGATGGTTTCCAAAAGTCAATTTATCGCCATAGATTCGGGTTAGGTTATATTCTTCATCAGCCAAAAGATGGATTTCGTTTTCCGAGCTAAGAGACACCTTGAAGGAAAAACCTTTGGCAACGGGCTCCTCAATCAATTCAAAAGAGGATTCCGGATGGTTTCCTGAAACGGGGCTTAATCGATCCAGTAGATCATAAAATGTATCGGGTACCTTGATCGCATCGACTCCGAAAATGGAGATGATTTTCCCCATCAGGCTCTTATAAGTCGTGTCGGTGTATCGATAAGTGAGACCGGCAAGATTTAGATAGGTGGTATCATCCGCATGGTTAAGATGGGCAGATTTGCTGACCCCGTTATAATCGACTTCCATCTCTAGATCTAAACCAAAGACGCCTTTCTTCGGCTTAGCAAGGCGTAAGGAGGCGTCATTCACGGAGATGACATTCCAAGTTGATGGATCGTTATCTTTGTCCGCTAGATGGAGTTGGAAATCTAACGTGCCTTCTAACCCTTCTGTTTCCGAAAGATATTTGCTCATCTTTTCTTTGGGGCTCGCCCCTTCAGGAATGGTGAGAATCATCGGAGAGACAGTCGCTTTCGTATCCTCTCTTAGGGAAGAAGGCTTTTCGCCACATCCGGCGATTCCTAAGACTACACCAAAAGAAAGAAGAGAGATCAGGCTCTTCTTGCTGATTTTGTTTTTGAGGCGAGTAAAGAAATGCATCGGGTCCCTTTCTTGATTATTCTGCGGTTAATGGGTCAGAAGAATGTGCGTTAACATAGGTTTCAAAATCGCTTGTCGGGAAGCTGTCAGAACCGATACTCTTCAATGAGAAATCGGCGGTGATTTGGATTTTCACCCCGGCAAAAATGGTCAAAGCGAGGGATACGTCGCTTAAATATTCATCAAACGTCCCCGCCAAATGAAGATCGAGGGTCTTTAGGAAATCGTTGTTCAAAAGACCGCCCAAATCGAGGGAAATGTCCCAAGCCAAATCATCAGGATCATATTGGAAGGATTGGAACAGTTTTTCCGTTGCCAGCGCCTTGGTGTTTTCAGGCAAAGCGATGCCGTTGGTATCGACTTTAGACAACAGACGGTCTTGCAAATTGATGACATCCTTTAACAAGAAATGAAGAATGTTGTCCGTCGTTTGGAAATACGATGGGGCATATTTGTAGTCCTGAGTTTCCGTAAAATCATAGGAATTTATGACCCCTTCTTCATCTTCGGCTTCAAAAACACCGAATGGGTTTAAGCCATGGACATAGATATTATCACCGTCATAATAGAAATTAACGCTGCGGTAATAAGAAGCCCCTTCGCCATGGTCGCCGAATAACCAGGTATCGTTGTTGATGGCAGGAATCAAAGGAATATTGCTCAATTCGCCGTAAATCTTGAGTTCATCGTTTTCTCCGACGGAAACAAACAAAGAGGCATCGATATCGATAATATCGGCAGTCCAAAGAAGGACGGAGATCTGACTTTCTAGATGATACGTATCAAGCTTAGTTGCCGTATTCATCAAATATTTGGTCAAAAGGGTGACGCTGGAGAAGTCGGTATAAGTCAACGATTTATCTAATCGCTCTAATTTTCCGTCATATGGGTCTAGCGAAATGGTCAAATTGATCGTTTGTCCGTTAATAACAAAATCTTTCAAAGAAATAGAATGAATATTACGAACGACTTCATCGGTGACACTTCCATCTTCTGCCGTGACCGGGGTTACTTTATCGGAGAAAGCGACAATAATTTCGACGTCGCTTTCTAAACCGAAGATCTCGCCATTGATGACAAGGTCAACATTGTTGGTAGAGAATTGGCACTTATTTAAAACCTTAGCCGACATCAAAGGGGCATATTTGCCATCCAAAACATCGTTGATGATGCCGCTGGCGGAATCTTGGGCAAGAGAAGCGAAAAGTCCGCCGAAACGGTCTTTGACTTGACTATTTCCCGTGAGATCTTTGATCGTATTGATCAGGTCATTCACGCTGGCAATGGAAATCGTGCCGTTTAAGCCATCATATTCTTCTCTCCTGTCGAAATCATTGTAATTGAAGAAAGCGGCTTGCTCATTTAAATCGAGAGTGAAAACGTGATTCTTGGTGTAGTTGGCGTTGATTTGCGAAAGGTTTAGAGAACCACTTCCCGCTTTATTTTTGCCATCAATCGTCGCTCCGCCATTCAAAGAGAGACCATGATGATTCTCATCGAGGACGGTTCCTTCTAAGGAAAGGGTGGTTTGTTTGGAATCGATCAAGTCAGCGATTTGGTCATAAACGTCTGGCAAATGATCCATTTGATAGAAGCCAGCAGTGTCAATATTCATCTTGGCGAAATGATTAATTTTGATGGAGCCGTCTAAAGCAAATCCTTTGGCAGAAACTCCAAAGACCTCAATATTCGAAATTGGGGTGCCGGTTGTTCCATCAAAGGTAATGGTGACTAAGGAATCCTTCCCTAAGCCAATCTTGTCGAGTTTAACTTTCAAAACGATTTTCTCTGAAGAAATCTCGATTTTATCAACCTCGTCCGCAATCAATTCATAACGGCCTTTCTGAACCGCTTTAACGAAAGGACTATCAAAAACGAAATCAAAGATTTTGGCAAGCGCAGACAAATCCATGTTATTGCCAGCATCCCCTTTCATACGGCTCATCAAGGCCTCGAGGGTAATCAAATTCATGGACGCTTTTGTCACATCGTTGTAATTCACGTAGGCGATAGAATCTTCTTTTTCAGTCAAATAGGCGAGAGAGAGGTTTTGCGAATAAACCGACTCTTTCTCATCGGCATTAAACAAGGAAAGATCGACGACATAATCTTTGGCATCGAAATTCATGCTGCCATCCAAAGAAACGCCGATATTTTCATTCACGTCCCCCTTGGAATGGTTAATATTCAAATCTAAGTCGACGTTGAATCTTTCTTTGGCAATGGCGTTGCCCACCTTGCGAAGAACGCCTTTTAGACCAAGCAAGGAAGTATAGTTGGCGGCATCGGTGGGAACCAAGCCCCGGACTACTTGCAATTCATTGCTATTGATCGTGGTATTGAAATCAACGCTGAAAGTAAAATCTTCGAATGTCACATCGTTAGCGTAAACACGGGTGAGGTTATAATCTTTATCCGAGAACAAATGCAATGTGATTTCGGTGCCGGATAGGCCAATCGTGCATTGATATTCGTTAATTGTCTCTCCTTCATTGACTAAGCTCCAATCCATGGAGGTATCAGCCAAAGAAGAGGAGACGCCAATGCCAGTTCCAGTGGAACTCGCTCCACTTTCAGAAGCAGCGCCATTACCAGTCAATTCGCCGATTTGATCGATGAAATCATAAACACCGTCAGGAACCTTAACGACAGATTCAGAGAAAATGCCAATCAGCTCTCCGACAAGAGACTTGTATTCGGTATCCAGATAAGCAAGTTTGGCGCCCCAGAAATCAATATAGGCGTTTTTGTCGACTAAATTGATATGGGCGGTTGCTTTTTTGGTGTTTTCCTCACCCCAATCGTTGTAATTGATGGAACCCTGGAAGTCGAAACCGATGTTATTCATGTTCGGAATCGCAAGTTTTAGCAAAGCGTCATCAACTTTGATGGTGTTCATCGTCTTCTCATCACCATCTTTGTCAGGGAAGGACAAGGATAAATCTAAGGTTCCTTCGATGCCTGTCGTCGTCGTGAGTTTGGAGGCGAATTTATCTACCGAACTCATCTCCAGGACAGGATAATCATCGCCGATATCCACATATTCCTCAGTTTGGTTCTTTTTAGTGAGCGCAGGGAATGCGTAATAGGTGACAACTCCAGAAACGCCGGAAACTAATAAAAACACCAAAGTGGCTCTAACGCCTCTTTTCGCTAGAAATTTTGAAATGGAATGTCCTTTTTTCATAATAGAATTGCCTCCTTCTTATGATTCTTTGCTTGTGTCATATATGGTCTGAACCGACAATTCGGGAATGTCAGGAACATCTTTTGTATAGAAATAAGTTGTCAAGTCACCTTTCATATTTGAACCTGGCCCCGGTTTACCTGGCCCTGCTTTCTTTTGCGCATAATATGACTCGCGATTTCGCAAGGAGATGAGATTCAACTCGGAATCCAACTCAAAGGTGAGATGAACATATTTGAAGCTTGGCGGCCCTGCCAAATCACCAGTTTGGATCATTTGCAAAACGTAGTTCTTCACCGTTACCCTGGGATTCAATTCCAATTCGATTCGATACCCGTTGTCGGTTTTTTCGACACTAGTTGGGATTCCTGAGGTTTCTTTTTGTCCTTCTTTGGATAAGCAACGGTCTGAGATGATGTAAATGCAAGGGATGCCATCAAGATATCGACCCATGGTTTCCTTGTAGGCGTCGCGCGTAAACGTCTCCTTGGCTGATTCGCTAAAATGAGAGTCGTAGATATTTGCATCCACGCTTCCCTTATATCGATAGGTTGATGAGGTTTCACCTTCATAAGTTTCATACATCCGAAAAGCCGCTTGAACCAGGGAGGACTTTGACAACGACTCTTCGAAATAATCGTTCCCGTTACGTATCATCGTAGAACGAATCGCCTGATCTCCGCTGACACCAAAAACATTAAAGGTTCCCTTGCCATATCCTTGTGCCATATAGCGTTCGTTTCGATGCAAAAGCGTGAGGGACGTGTTCGCCAATTCACACGGCGTAAAGGATTTGGAAAAGTCTGCATTTTTAGGGAAAGAATTGTACTTCTCGATAAGCGCATCGTAATTAACAGCATAAGCAGAGACGTTGACGTGGCTATAGTCACCCATTTCTCCCCCGTTAAATAAGGTGGCAAAGATATACCCGATACCTACTCCAAGAGCAATACTGCCAGTAATGCCCAAAGACCAAAAACAAGTGGCTTTTTTGCGAGTCCAAGGCTTCTTTTCTTTTTTTGCCTTTTTTGGCTCCTTGTTTTTCGGAGTCTCTGGAAACAACGTTTCATCAGAGGTCTTCATTTCGTTTTCGTATAAATCTAGGTCTTTCATATATGAAACCGTATTGAATTCTAAACAGGAAAACTTCAAGTGCTATCTATTGGTAGGTTTAAGTGTTGTAGATATGTATTCTACGATTTAGAGAGTCATTTTTTTGCGATAAAATCTGTATGTTTAATCAAAAAGCAATTTTATTTCTACTTCCTGAAATTTTTTCGGTAGATTTTAGAAAAATAAAAATTAACTCACCATTTTTTCGCAAAATAACAAAAATTGAATTCTATAAACATAGTTTTTATCAGTTCTTTTTATTACCTTTTTTATGGTTATTAAATATTTTTCCCGAAATTCTTTATTTGTCACTATGACCCACCTTGTTTTAGACTATAGTCATGGATGAATTGGCCAGCATTGTTTCGGAAAATTTAACTTCTCTCCGAAAAGAGAAACATTTAACCCAGCAGGAATTAGCTGCGTTGATTGGATATTCGGATAAATCGATTTCTAAGTGGGAATTGGGGAAAGCGATTCCTTCGGTCGATATTCTTTTGAAGTTCGCGGAATTTTATGGCGTGACTCTGGATTATCTTGTCACCAAAGGGTCCACTACAAAAAGTTCCCCTGAAAAAGAAAGCGATCGTAACAAAACCAATAAAATTGTCATCATGGCTATGGCGGCGACTTTCGTATTGTTTGCGGCAACGGCTATCTACATCAATTCTTTAATTACGAAAACCGAGCCGTCGATGTGGATCGCCTTCCTCTACGGCATCCCTGCTGCGGCATTTATCGATGCTTTATTAGACCTCAAATTTTTCCATAGGAACACCGCCTTATGGGTGTTACTTTCCGTTGTCACTTGGGGTCTATTATTTGCTGTCAGCATGAACTTCTTCTTCTATTTAAATCAAAACATCTTCTTCATTCTTCTGGTAGGTATTCCCATTCAAATTGGCCTCATATTATTTAGTCAAGTCAAATAGTCAATTTATAAGATCTATTTTTGTTGGTTTTTTGATTTTGCTATTTTTAGTCAATGTAAAATATTTTTGGCAAACAAAAAAGGGCGATTTTTCGCCCTTTAGGATAGATGTTTTTTAATCGGCCAAAGTCCCCATCGGATCCCATGGATGTAAACGGATCGGTTCTGCTTCTGCTGCCGCTCTTTCCTCTTCAGAAAGATATTTTTTCAAAACAACGGCCTGATAAGCAAAGCGATCAAAGAAACTAGAGCTCATGACATAATATCCTTGGACTCCATTGTCGGCGCCCCAAGAATTCTCGATTTTCCATTTGGTGGCTTTTCCATCGACAAGATTAACCCCTGTGAGAACCATCGCGTGATTCATCGCGCTAGCCCACCAATCCAGCATATCTTCTTTTTCGAATTTGATGTCGAAACCGAATTCAGATTCGTAATCAAACGCTTTGTCATTCCAAGCAGGAGAGTTTCTGTCACGATAGAAGGAAACATCGCTTCCAAACCAAACCACTTCGTTGTCGGAGAGTTGCTTGATGACGATTTCTTTGATTCGCTCCATCGGTAAATTCAAATGGTTGATTGCCTTCCCCTCGACCACGTTTCCTAAATATTCAATGGTGTAATTGCGGAGAAATGGTTTATCGCTGGTTGGAGAGTTGATCAAAGACTGGTATTCATCGATCTTATCGCCAATATATTCATTAAAGAAAGCCTTTGGGGTCAAATCGTGCTGAACATGATATTTGCCTTCGGAATCCACATATTCGAAATCAAAGGTTTTCGGTGGCACGCCGAAACAATTGAGGAAGAAATGATAGATTTTCTCAATCGTCTTTTCTTTCAAGGCTCTGGCTTCCTCTTTTTTGCCCTCAAGCAAAAGACGATGCGCTTTCGACGCAAAAGCGCGGATCACGTTGTTCACTAAGACGTCAGATTCTCTGGTTCCTTCGGATTGGAATGTCTCAGGGAAAGCGTCTTTAGGCATAATCCCATATTTCTTGACCAGATTGACGAACATGTCCCATTGTCCGCCATCGGAGACCGGTTCTTTTAAAACGAAGGACAATTCACGGTCGTCATGATCTCGATCCCCGATTTGGAGTATGGTTTCCAAAGCGAAATTGGATTTCTCGATTTTGTCATAAAGAGAAATGTAGTTCTGCGATAATTCAAAATTTTTCAAACCGATTTTGTTGGCGATGATCTCACGAAGGACGTTAAGGCCGGCAAAAATCCAGCAACGACCGGATTGTCGTTGGTTGGCGACAGGCAATGTTTTGATCTCGATGGAGAATTTCGGGTTTACTCCAGCAAGAGAGGACGAATCAAATGTGACGTTGGAGATGGATTGTCTGGACAAAGCGTGTCGGACAACGACATTTTTCTTATCCTCCTCATAGGTTTTCAGTATTTCATTTGTGGCGCTTTCGTCTAACGCGCCTAAGGTTTTTTCACTCATATGGCTCCTTTTCTATCTCATTTGGTTAGATAAGACTTACTCATTTTATCCAAATCGTGTTACATTTCAATGGAAGTACATTCTTTCTTATTCGCAAGAAGATGGGTTAGAATGTAGCATGGAAAGCAGGTAATAAGATGCAGGTAGACGAAAATTTGGCGAGATTTCTCCGCTATGTGAAAATTGACACCCAATCGGATGACACTTCCAAGACGACCCCCTCGACTTTGAAGCAGCTCGATTTGGCACGCCAACTGATGAAAGAGTTGGATGAATTAGGGATTCCGAATGAATTGGATGAATATGGGCGCGTATACGCTCATTTGGATGGGGAAAAAGGACTTCCGACCATCGGTCTTAATTCTCATATGGATACGGCTTTGGAATGTTCCGGAAAGGATGTTAAGCCACAAATCCACGAGAATTATGATGGAAAAGACATCAGACTCAACGAGGAATACACTTTATCGCCGAAAGATTTTCCTAACCTTTTAAGACATATTGGCGACACTCTGGTGACAACCTCAGGAGATACTTTGCTGGGGGGAGATGATAAAGCCGGAGACGCCATCATCATGTCTGTATTGGCTTATTATGTGGCTCATCCGGAAGTCAAACACCATCCAATCGCCATTCTTTTCACGCCGGACGAGGAAATCGGACGCGGCCCAGAACATTTCGACGCGAAGAAATTCGGAGCGGATTGGGCTTACACCATCGATGGTGATTTCCCGGACCATATCGATATTGACAATTTCAATGGATCCCATGCCGATGTGAAAATCCATGGCTTTGGAATCCACCCAGGAGAAGCCAAAGGAAAAATGGTCAATGCCATCCGCGTCGCCGAAGAATTCGATTCCTTGCTCGACCCTAACGAAAAGCCAGAATACACCGATGGTTGGGATGGCTTTAACCACATTCTTTCCTTCCAAGGGGATTCTACCTACGTCGAAATGCATTACATCATTCGCAATCATAAAAAAGAGCTGTTAGAAAAACAAAAGAAGGAATTCGTTTTCGCCAAAGAATTTCTGGAAAAGAAATATCCTAACGCCAAAATTGAATTGGAGATTGCCGATGATTATCGCAATATGAGCGAGGTCTTAGAAAAAGACCCTCGTGCCGTAGAACACGCTAGAAAAGTCTTCCGTTCTTTAGGAATTGAGCCGGTTTCTTTGCCAGTCCGTGGAGGAACCGATGGGGCGACATTCTCTTTCCAAGGCTGCCCAACACCAAATTTAGGTACCGGTTCTTACAACCATCATGGCAGATTTGAATATCTCTCCGTCAGAGAATTCAATCTCATGATCGAGATTGTCAAAGCCCTCGTTAAGGCATAAGAAAAAGCCTCTCGCGTGAGAGGCTTTTGTTTCGCAATTGGCTGGGGTGACTGGGATCGGACCAGTGTATCTCGGATTCAGAGTCCGATGCCTTACCACTTGGCTACACCCCAATGTGCTCAATTATTTTACTCGAAATCAGCAACTTAACAAGGGAAAACGAAAACAGGTTATCGTAGATAGAAACAAGGAATGGAGGTAAATCTATGAAAAAAGTTCAACTGATTGCCTTAGGCGGCGGATCGGGAAGCGGGAAAACAACGATCGTCAACCGTTTGAGGGAAGCCTTCCCTGATTCTTCGTTCTTCACCTATGATGCTTATTACAAATCCTTCCCCGAACTATCCTTAGAAGAAAGGGCGAAACTGAATTTCGACGATCCTTCCATCCTTGACGAGGAATTATTCCTTAAAGACCTTTCCTCCATCAAAAAAGGCACGGCAATTGACATTCCCGTCTATGATTTTGCCAGCCACCTCCGGAAAGAAGGCGTTTCCCAGCATGTTGAACCTGCCCCGATCGTCTTTGTCGATGGGGTATTGATTTATACCATCCCGGAACCAAGAAGATATTTCGATTATCTGATCTACGTCCATTGCGATGCCGACATCCGTTTGGCCAGAAGAATCCTAAGGGACAGCGAAGAAAGAGGAAGAACCCCACGTTCAGTCATCAGCCAATATTTGGCTACCGTGAGGCCGATGCATTACAAATATGTCGAAAAAGGACGTGAAATTGCCGATTATATCTATGACAACACCGACAACAACGGCTTAAAGGAAGAGGAGATCGCCAAGTTGATTTCTTCCATAAAGCAATCGTTAAATCAATAGTTTCTATCGTTATTATTTGTTACCTAATAAACAAAAAGGGGTTTAAGCCCCGTCT
>Ga0256404_1006025_pt1 | contig 20585 bp, 20 predicted proteins | sample RumenRJG_01DNA_FD_185990 | JGI IMG/M metagenome (GOLD analysis project Ga0256404, IMG submission 185990) | Bovine rumen microbial communities from Lethbridge, Alberta, Canada - RJG_01 | ecosystem: Host-associated > Mammals > Digestive system > Stomach > Rumen | place: Canada: Alberta | collected...
AATATATCCTGCAGTACAAGCTCCTCAGAGCGTCCGGCGCGCCCATTCAGCAGCAGATCGATGTCCTGAAGGAGTACAAGGACCGCGAGTACACGGAGCGCTGGGCGTATGAGCTCGCGCGCCTCTATCGGAAAAACGGCCAGAATGAAAAATGCGTCGAGGAGTGCGACGACATGATTCTCTGGTTCTCCGAGGGCAAGTATGTTCTCAAGGCCCTCGAGATGAAAATGAGCATCACTCCGCTGACGCCTTCGCAGCGCGCGAAGTATGACGCGATGACGGAGTATGGGAAGCGCCCGGCGCGCAGATCGTCCGTGAAGAGGACACCGACGGCAGGAGCTGGAACAGGCTCTGCAGCAGGCAGCAGCTCTGCATCCGGTTCCACGACAGGAACAGGCTTTGCAGCTGGCAGCCAGAATGGCGCAGCAGCCGGTTCTGCATCAGGCTTCGCAGGTGTCGGAAACGGTACAGGCGCAGGCTCCGCAGCAGGAACAAGCCCTGCGACAGGCAGCGGTTCTTCGACTGGCTTCACAGCAGGAAACAAGACCGGCAACGGTGCGGGCGCAGGCCCTGCAGCAGGCGCGACGGCCGGATCAGACTCCGCAGCAGGCGCTTCAAACGCTGAAAAGTCTGATGATAAGTCCGACGCCAAGTCCTCCGAGAAGAAGCCTTCCCTCCTCACCCGCTTCGTCGACAGCCTGAAGATCCCCGCGGACAGCATCCCGGCGACCGGCACGCTTCCGGACCTGAGCGATGTCCCGATCAAGGAAGAGAAGGACGTCATCGAGGCAGCGGCCGAGCAGAACACGACGCGCAGGGAAGCTGAGAAAGAGCTGAACGCCGAGAGCCGCGAGGCAGAGAACCCGGCGCCGGCGATTCCGACGGATGAAATCAAAGAGGCAGAGCCGGAGAAGCCGGCACAGAGCGAGGCTGACAAGGCAATCGACAGCGCCGTGAAAAATGACGAGCCGCCGAAGGAGGTCGACCTCGACGCCCTCTTCAAGGAGACCAGCAGCGAATTTGCCGGCGAGATCGCGGGCGGCGGCTACCGGAAGATGGCCGATCCGATGCTGGGAGAAGGAGAGACAGGCGCCACAAAGCCGGCCGCTCCGAAGGATAATACGGCTGAGACCGACCCGAAGCAGGCGCTTCTCGGCCGCGAGACCGACGAGTCCCTCGGCCTTACGCGTGAGCTCAACTTCAAGGAGGTCGACAAGGCGCTCCGCGAGGCCCGCGCGAAGAATGGCGGAAATGTCTCGTCTGAGCCGCCTGCAAGCCCTGAGCTTGCCGCGCGGAAGACGGCATTTGAGGCCAACGGCAAGGAATTCGATCCGAAGGCATTTGAGAAGCAGGATGTGAGTGACGAGGACCTGAAGGCCGCGCTCACGATCGATGACGCAACGAAAAATGAGCTTCTCGCGGACGAGCCGGATGGCGGCGAGATTCCGCAGGAGGATTCCAGCGAGGCGCTCATGGACATGTCGGCCCTCTCCATGGGAGGCCGCGAGGAGAGCCGCTCGATCATCGAGAACATCATGGAAGAGCCGGAGGTCTATACAAGACTCCCGCTTGAAGGAAGAAAACTCACCGACGCAGAGAAAAAGGCATTTTCGTACTTCGCGACTGTGCCGGGCGTCGACTACCAGGTCACGACAGCGCTCGCCGACATCCACAACAACGCCGGCGACAAGACGTCAAAGAGCGGAAACATCTGCATCATCGGCCGCAAGGGCTCAGGCAAGACGCGTCTTGCCGACGGCCTCATCAAGGCCGCTTGCATGAACCTCGACATGAAGGCGTGCAAGGTCGCCCACATCAAAGCGGATGCGATGAACACGAAGGATCCGGCGGTCGTCTGCCAGAAGCTGAGCGGCGGCTTCCTTCTGATCGAAGAGGCGGGCAGTCTTGACGACGAGACCATCGCGAAATTAAACCGCGCGATGGAATTCCGCACCGACGACCTGATCGTCATCATCGAGGATGAGAAGAAGCCGATGCGCGCGATGCTCGCAGAGCACCCGGAATTTGCGAAGAAATTCTCGACAAGAATCACAGTCCCGGTCTTCATGAACGATGAGCTCGTGACATTTGCCAAGACATACGCGAAGGAGCAGGGCTACAAGCTCGACGAGATGGCGACGCTCGCGCTCTACACGACCATCGGAAATAACCAGCGTGACGACGAGCCGGTTGTGATCGGCAAGGTCAAGACCATGGTCGACCGCGCGATCGAGCACAGCAAGCGCAAGCTCTTCGGCAAGACGCAGGACAGCGCCGACGGCCGAATCATGCTGCGAGAGAAAGATTTCAACTTCTGAATATGAAAAAATGAAGGCTGCGGCCGTGCAATGCGCGGTCGCAGCCTTCTTGTATCTGTTCAGCACCCCTTAGGAAACTGATGAAACCCGGACGGAGAGCTTGCTCGCCAGACGGTTTCATCAGTTTTCTGAGGGGTGGACAAGCGGCGAAGCCGCTCTGACCGCCCACAACGAGGAACGCGAAGCGTTCCGAGTATGGGGGTGCTGAACAGTTAACTCTGTTCTTCCAGCGATAACGATAAGGAGTACACTATGCCAGAACCCTACCTCGGCTCGCCCTCGGGCACGATCGAAATCTTACGAAAATACAATATCAGCGCCCGGAAGAAATTCGGCCAGAACTTCCTCATCGACGATGACGTCCTCTGCGCGACCGTCGACTCCGCGGAGCTCACAAAGGACGACGCGGTGCTCGAGATCGGCCCCGGCATCGGCACACTGACGCAGTACCTCGCTTCGAGTGCGGGTCACGTCGTCGCCGTCGAGATCGACCGGAGCCTTCTGCCGGTCCTCGCGGACACGCTCTCCGGCTTCGACAACGTCGAAGTGATCAGCGGCGATATCTTAAAGACCGACATCAAGGAAATCGTAGATACGAGAAATGGCGGCCGCCCGATCAAGGTCGTCGCCAACCTTCCGTACTACATCACGACGCCGATCATCATGCAGCTCCTCGAGAGCGGCGCGCCGATCGAGTCGATCACCGTCATGGTCCAGAAGGAGGTTGCGGACCGCATGACCGCGGAGCCGGGAAGCCGCGACTTCGGCGCGCTGACGCTTGCGATCAGCTACTACGCGGAGCCGTGCGTGGCGAGGATCGTCCATCCGGACTCCTTCATCCCGCAGCCAGGCGTCGACAGCGCCGTCGTGACTCTGAAAGCGCACAAGGAGCCGCCCGTCTCCGTGCAGGACCCGAAGTTCATGTTTGAGCTTATCCGCGCATCCTTCAACCAGCGGCGGAAGAAGCTCTCGAACGGCATCCTGAACTTCCCGGGCTTTCATGTCGGAGGACGCGAAGGCGTGCGTTTTACGAGAGCCGACGTCGAGGGCGCGCTCACAGCCGCAGGCCTCGACCCGAACATCCGCGGCGAGGCGATGAGCCTCGCGCAGTTTGCGGACCTGGCCGACCGGCTGACGCTGGGGAGGTGTCCTGGGGAGGTGTCAGGTTCCGATTAACAAATCATAAAATTCGTCGAGATTTATTTATAGAATTTTTATGGGAACCTGACACCTGGTCCCCTATCTTTGTTGAGAATGTACCTTGCATACACGTACAGCCACCGTTTATAATGGTGTGTGCAAAATCTGAAAGCTGAGGATAACCCTTTTGCCAATTTCTGACTTATCTGATATACACTGCCATATCGTTCCAGGCGTAGATGACGGAGCCAAGACCATCGGCGATTCGATGGCGATCGTCCGCAGTGAGTACGCCGCCGGCGTCCGTCTGATCATCGCGACGCCCCATTTCAGGCACGGCATGTTCGAGACAGACCGCGGCCTTGTGGAAGAGCGCTTCCGGCAGCTTCTGACCCAAACGGCAAATGAATATCCTGATCTCGAGCTTTATCTCGGCTGCGAGTACCACAATTGTCTTGAAAAGACGGAAGAATTCCGCGCCCAGCCGCTCTACCTCATGCCGGATCGTCGACATGTCCTGCTTGAATTCTCAGAGGCGGACAGCGCGGATGACGTGCGGCGGAGCATTTACGACTGCCTGGCAGGGGGCGTAAAGCCCGTCATCGCGCACACCGAGAGAATCATCGCCATGCGAAATGCAGACCGGGTGTACGACATCCGCGAGATGGGCGCCCGCATTCAGCTGAACGCGGACTCCATCATCGGCCGCGAGGGCTGGGGCATCAAGCGCTTCTGCGCAAAGCTCCTCAAGGAAGAGCTCGTTGATTTCATCGGGAGCGATGCACACAACATGAAGGACCGCGCGCCGCACATAGGGGAGTGCGCCCAGTACCTTCGAAAGAAATTCGGGGACGGCTGCGTCGACGTGCTGATGCGGCGGAACCCGCGGCAGCTCCTCACGCAAGATCGCACCCACTGAGGCATGGCAGAGCCGCATCACATCACACAATCTATGGCAACCCCGGAGAACCAGCGCTCCGGACGGAAGGGAAGGAGAAAAGCAGAAACCTATGGACAATGTGCGCGACATCAATCAGGCAGACGAAGACGCGGAAATCGATCTGGGAGCGATTTTCGGGGAGCTCTTCCGCAACCTCCCCATCATCATCCTGGCAGCCGTCGTCGTAGGACTTGCCGCGCTGCTGATCACCGTAACATTCATCAAGCCGAAATACCAGTCCACGACCAGCATCTATGTCACATCCAATGAGACCAACACCACGACCGTCGACAACAACACCCTGCAGGCCGGCACGCTCCTCACGAAGGACTACGAGGAGATCATCCGGAGCCGCGAGGTCATCCAGACGGCCATCACAGACCTGAAGCTTCCCGAGACCTACGACGAGCTTCTTGACGACCTGTCGGTGACGACGCCGGACGACACGCGCGTCATCTACATCACGATCACCTACACGGACCCCTACACAGCCGCCGACATTGCAAATGAAGTGCGCGAGGCAGCGGTCTCCCGGATCCAGGAGGTCATCGACATCAAGTCCGTCAAGGTCGTCTCCCCCGCCAACGTGCCTGACAAGAAGTCGAGCCCGAGCAACACAAAGAACGCGCTGATCGGCGCGTTAGCAGGCGCATTTCTCGCGATCATCGTGATCCTGGTCCGCTTCCTCATGAACGACACGATCCGGGACGCAGAGGATGTCGAGAAATATCTCCACGTCAGCACGCTCGGCACCGTTCCGCTCGCGGCCGGCGCGAAGAAATCCAGTAAGAAGCATCGCAGGAACACGCACGGAGGCAAAAAATGAAGAAGCTGAACATAACGATCCCTGATCTCGGCCATCAGATCGACGAGTCATTCAAGGCCATCCGCACGAACCTTCAGTTCTGCGGCGACGACATCAAGGCCGTCACAATCACCAGCTGCACAGAAAATGAAGGCAAGAGCACCGTCACGCTGCGCCTCGCCCAGTCCCTCGCGGAGTCCGGCAAGAACACCGTTCTCGTTGACGCGGACATGCGCAAGTCCGTCGCGCTCCGCAACATCGACACAGGCGGCGAGCCGATTTACGGCCTCTCGCACTACCTCTCCGGACAGAACCGCTTCGAGGACGTGATGTACGCGACGAACGTCCCGAAGCTCTATATGATCCCGACCGGCCAGTTTCCGCCGAACCCGTCAGAGCTCCTCGACAGTCGGCGCTTCACGCAGATGATCGACACACTGCGCGGCGCATTTGACTACATCCTCATCGACACACCGCCGCTTGCGAGCGTCATCGACGCCGCCATCGTCGCGGGCAAATGCGACGGCTCGATCCTCGTCATCGAGTCCGGCTCCATCGGCTATCATTTCGCGCAGGATGTCTTAGGGCAGCTCGATCGTGCCGAGAGCCCGATCCTCGGCGTCATTATCAACAAGGCCGACATGAAGAAGAGTAGCAAGTACTACGGAAAATATTACGGCAAGTACTACGGCAAGTATTATGGCACGAAGCCTGAAAAGGAAACGAGCAAGTCGTAATTAAATTCTGTTCGCCGCAAAGTGTGGCAGCAGACGCGGACAGAACCGCTCTGTATTGGGACAGAGCAATTACTGTTGATTTGATGCAGGCATCATACAGATTGTTTACCTCTTTCTGCGAGATTGCGGAAGAAAGCCGTTTTTATATGGTGTACAGAGCTTTCTTTTGCAGACTTGCATAGGCTGACTGGAGAATGCAGAAAGATGTGAGATCGCGGTCATGACACCGCAGATCTGTATCAGACAAAATTTCGAATGAGTATTCGAAATGGGGGGGGGTAACATATCAGACCGCATATGCGGGCCATACCTCAGCATGCATCTTTTTGTTTATGAGAGTGAGGGAAGATCATAACATAAATGAAAAGAAGACATCTGGAATTTGAAATTGCATTCTTCAGCTATCTCCTGACCGCCATTTTCAGCGGCATGCTGGCAATCATCATTCTGTTCTGGGCCGGACGGCTCACGGCGGAATTCTTCAGCAACAACGTATTTGTTTCGGTCATCCTCCCGCTCATCATTGCGGGCTTTGCGACGACCGTCTTCATGCTCCACAAAACCAACTATCATTTCCGGAAAATGTCCGTTCCCGGCTGTATGTCGCAGGCCTTCAAGGAGACGGTCTTCTTCGGGTGCGCGCTTGCAGTCCTTCTCGTCCTCGAGAAGAACGGCGTCACCGACTCCAGATACTGGTTCATCACCACACTGATCATCAACTTCATAGGGATGACGCTTGAATATGTGTACATCACGGCCGGCCTCATCAAGTCCTTCCGGACATCGCCGGACGCATCATTTATCGGCATTGTCACGAACAGCCGCCGCGCGGAGAAGGTCGTTCACTCGCTCCGGAAGGACTGGGCGCGCCGGATCGTCGGCGTCTGCCTCGTCGACGGCGGCAATCCGTCTGATATCGAGGGCCTCGGCGACATCACATTTCTCGCGACGCCGGAGACGCTGCTTGAGCGCATCCAGCGCGAGGCGATCGACGAGGTCTTCATCGAGATCGAGGAAAATGAGCGTCCCCTCGTCATGCCGGTTGTCCGCGAAATGATCCGCATGGGCATCCGCGTCCACATCAATCTCCCGGAGGTCCAGAAGCTCGAGCGCGAGGCCGCCATCATGAGGCCGGAGAACGCCGCGTCCGCATCTGACGCAAACGCCATGCCTGTGTCTGGTACAAGACCGAAGAATGTCGCTTCTTCCGGTACAGGATCGGTGCATACGGCGAAAGCAGATTCATCCGACAGAGCCTCTGCGAATTCCATGATGCCATCCGGCAAGGGTACGGTGAATTACCAGCCCGCCTACACGAAGGAGATCAAGTACGGCATCGATGGCCGCCCGGCCCTCATCCTTGACCGCCCGCGGAAGCGCATGATCGCCTCGATCATGAAGCGCGCACTCGACATCATCGGCTCGATTGTGGGCCTTGCGATCTTCGGCATCCTCTTTATCATCCTCGGCCCGATCATCAAGCTCGACTCGCCCGGGCCGATCATTTTCGCGCAGACGCGGATCGGCAAAAATGGCCGCAAGTTCCGCATGTACAAGTTCCGCAGCATGTACCAGGACGCGGAGAAGCGCAAGCAGGAGCTCCTCTCCCAGAATGAAATGAACGGCCTCATGTTCAAGATGGAAAATGACCCGCGCGTCACGAAGGTCGGCCGCTTCATCCGCAAGACGAGCCTCGACGAATTCCCGCAGTTCTGGAACGTCTTCAAGGGCGACATGTCCCTCGTCGGCACCCGCCCGCCGACCGTCGGCGAATTCAACCAGTACAACAGCTACCACAAGCGCCGGCTCAGCATGAAGCCGGGCATGACCGGACTCTGGCAGGTCTCCGGCCGCTCCGACATCAAGGACTTCGACGAAGTCGTCCGCCTCGACTGCCAGTACATCGACAACTGGTCAGTCGGCGGGGACATCAAAATCATCGCGAAGACCGTGATGCTGGCATTTAAGAAGGATAATGGGGCGAAGTAAGACACGGGGACAGGAATAAAATGAAAAAGAATACAAATATGCGCGTTGCCATGCTCGGCCACAAGCGGGTGCCAAGCCGTGAGGGCGGCATCGAGGTCGTGGTCGAAGAACTCTCCACACGTATGGCAGCACAGGGAATTAAAGTAACTGCACTGAACAGATCCGGTCATCATGTGGCCGGAGCGGAATATGACAGCGAGAGAGCGAAGCAGTATAAGGGAATTCATATTAAATATGTGCCGACCATCAACAAGAAAGGGCTGGCAGCGGTGTCATCCTCCTTCTTCGCCTGCATGCAGGCCGGATTCGGGCCGTATGATGTCGTGCATATCCACGCGGAAGGACCTGCGTATTTTGCGTGGATTCCGAAGCTTCTTAAAAAGCGCGTGATCGTCACCGTACACGGCCTCGATTGGCAGCGCGCCAAGTGGGGAAACTTTGCATCGCGCTACATCAAGGCAGGAGAGGCAAATGCCGTAAAATATGCCGACGAGATCATCGTACTGAGCCGCGGTGTGCAGGACTATTTCCGAGAAACCTACCATCGGGAGACAGTCTTCATCCCGAATGGCGTCGCGCCCGGAGAACAGCTGCCTGCAGACCTGATCACGAAGAAATGGGGTCTTGAAAAGGATGGCTACATCCTCTTCGTTGGCCGTCTCGTTCCGGAGAAGGGCATTAAATATCTGCTCGAGGCGTGGCGAAATGTGAAGACCGACAAGAAGCTCGTCTTCGCGGGCATGGCCTCCGACACAGAAGAATTCCGCGACGAAATCAAGGCACTTGCCGATGACCGTGTCATCTTCACGGGCTTTACGGTCGGACAGGAGCTCAAGGAACTGTACAGCAACGCCTACGTCTACTGTCTGCCATCCGATCTCGAGGGCATGCCGCTGACACTTCTCGAGGCCATGAGCTATGGCAACTGCTGCCTCGTCAGCTCGATCAGCGAGTGCACCGAAGTCGTCGAAGACAAGGCTGTTGTCTTCGAGAAGAGCAATGTGCAGGACCTCCGCGACAAGCTCCAGGAACTGATCGATCACCCGGAGACGGTCAGAAAGTACAAAGAGGCAGCGGAGAAATTCATCACAGGGAAATATAATTGGGATGAAGTCGTGGAGAAGACGTTGGAACTTTACAGGGATGAAAAATGAAGGAACGTTATAATAACTTGGACGGCTTACGAGCCTACGCGGCAATTGGCATCGTTATGATGCATGTTCTCGAAAATGGAAATTACGCGGTGTCGGGATTTTGGAGTACGCGACTGATTCCATCATTTACGAACTTTACGTTTCTGTTTATGATTATCAGTGCATTCTCTATGTGTTGCGGATATTACGACAGATTGAAGAATGGGACCATAGATCTTGAAGCATTTTATAAGCGAAGATATCAGAAAATCTGGCCGTATTTTGCTGCTCTCTGTACGCTGGCACTGCTGATGTCATTTAGTGAAAAGTCGTTCTATGAATATCTGGCAGACCTTACACTTGCGTTTGGACTTATTCCGGATAATCGAATTGAAATTCTGGGAGTGGGGTGGTTTATCGGAATCGTGTTCCTCTTTTATATGCTCTTCCCATTTTTTGTGTTCCTGATGAGTAATAAGAGGCGCGCTTGGTTTACCTTCGTTATTTGTCTGATGCTGAATATGCTTACCCTTGTCCGCTTTACATCAGCGGAGGGACGTGACAATTTTATTTATTCTGCAGTTTTCTTCGTGGCAGGTGGGCTGATTTACTTATATCGAGAGAAATTGAGAAATAAGGTGGCTGCAACAATCAGCGGTATGCTGACGGTTTTGCTTATCATTATTTTTTACAGCTTTCATGGACAGCTCTTTGGAGAGTATCTGTCTCTAATGATCTTCTCCAGTATGTTGATTTTCGCGGTTTCTGTTACGACTGTGCGTGGCCTATCCAACAAAGTGCTGGCATTTATCAGTGGAATCAGCATGGAAATTTATTTGTCTCATATGGTGATATATCGTCTACTCGAAAAAATGCATGGTACAAAACTGTTAGGGGGGGCGAGGCGTCATACTTTCTTACAACGCTTCTTGTCCTTGCAGGAGCAATACTTTTTGCCCTACTGCTTAGGAAAATTTTGAATCACATCAGGAGTGTGATTGAATTAATCTGTAACAAGAACGAAGGGGTTGTAAAATGAAGATCTTAATGATAAACAAATTCTTATACCCGAACGGCGGGTCAGAAACCTATATCTTTAACCTGGGCAAGGCTCTTGAAGAGCACGGCCATGAAGTTCAGTACTTCGGCATGGAGCACAAGGGTCGGATCGTCGGCAATCGTGTCAATGCGTATACCTCAGATATGGATTTTCACGGCGGCAGTAAGTTAGCGAAACTAACGTACCCCATTAAGACGATCTACAGCAAGGAAGCACGGTTACAGATCAGAAAAGTCTTAGATGACTTTAAGCCGGATGTTTGCCACCTGAATAATTTCAACTACCAGCTGACTCCGTCCATTATCCTGGAGATTGTGAAGTGGCGGCGAGAGACAAGACACAGATGCAGAATTATCTTCACGGCGCATGATTACCAGCTTGTCTGTCCGAACCATATGCTGAATAACCCGAATACACATGAGAATTGCGAAAAGTGTCTTGGCGGCCACTTCATGAACTGCACGAAAGGCAAATGCATCCACGGCTCAACGGCGAAATCTTTGGTCGGTACGATGGAGGCAGAGTACTGGAACAGACGCGGAACGTACAGATACATCGACAAGATGATCTGCTGCTCTGAATTCATGAAGCGCAAGATGGACACGAACCCCGTCTTTAAGCCGAAGACCATCGCGATGCATAATTTCATCGATAAGGTGGAATGGAAAGATACACCGAAGAAGGATTATGTTCTGTACTTCGGGCGCTTTTCAGAAGAGAAGGGGATCGATACACTTATCAAAGTCTGCAAGGAAATGCCGGATGTACAGTTTATCTTTGCAGGCAAAGGACCTCTGGAGGATAGTGTTAAGGGAGTCTCGAACATCAAAGACGTTGGCTTTCAGAAGGGCGCGGCACTCGAGAAGCTCATTCGTGAAGCCCGCTTTTCCATCTATCCGTCTGAGTGGTATGAAAACTGTCCGTTCTCTGTCATGGAATCGCAGATGTACGGCACCCCGGTTCTCGGTGCGGACATCGGCGGTATTCCGGAATTAATCCAGAACGGCAAGACAGGTGAGCTCTTTGAGAGTGGCAATGCGACGGACCTGAAGGTGAAAATCCGGAAACTCTGGGATGACAAGGAACTGTGCAGGAAGTACAGTGAGAACTGCAGGGATATCAGCTTTGATACTGTGGATGAGTATTATGAGAAGATTATGAAGGTGTATCGGTAAAGTGGTTGGAGGAACAGTGGTGACTGTAACAGTACTAACCCCGACATTTAATCGAGGGAAGGACTTACATAATTTATTCCAGTCCTTGCAGAAGCAGACCATTAAAGATTTTGAGTGGCTGCTGGTTGATGACGGAAGTACAGATGATACGAAAAAAATTGCAGAGGAAATGCAGGGAATTGCTGAATTTCCAATGCGATATATCTACAAAGAAAACGGCGGTAAGCACACTGCACTGAATGTGGGTATAAAGCAGATTACGTCAGAGTTAACATTTATTGTTGATTCTGATGATACGCTTGTGCCGGACGCAATCGAAACGATTCTTAAGTATCACAAGAAATATGGGATGCGAAAAGATCTGTGCGGATATTCTTTCCTGAGAAAATTTCCGGACGGAAAAATCAATGGAAAACCATTTGATCCGGATGAGAAGGTAGGAACGTATATAGAATGTCGGATCAATGCGGATGATACGCAGGCAGATAAGGCTGAAGTCTTCTTTACGAAATGCCTGAAGGAGTATCCGTTCCCCAAATACAGAAATGAAAAGTTTCTTGGGGAGGATATCGTATGGATCCGAATGGCACTGAAATACAAGATGGTGCATATTAATAGAGCAATTTATGTAGGCAACTATCAGGACGACGGTCTCACAAAAAACCGGCGTAAAAATAACATACGATCACCATATGGCTGTATGAAACGGGCCATGGAGTTTATGAGGCCAGAGCTGAAAATGAAATACCGCCTGAAAGGTGCTGTGCAATACATTGTCTATGGCAAATTTGCAGGAGAAAGACACCTGATAGCAAAGGCGCCAGACAAAATGTTGGCGGCATGCGCGTCATTACCTGGCTTAGTTGTATATCACAAGTGGTCAAAACTAACGGAAGGTCAGGATTGATACTTATTCGTTTTGTGAAAGCAGAATTCGGGTCGCTTTCACAACCGTTTAATAGATACAATTGATTATAGCTCATAAGGAGAAAATCATGTCTGAAGAAAAGAAGTTAAATGGTACTGTAATTGTTACATACCGCTGTAATGCGCGTTGCTCTATGTGCAATCGCTATAAGGCTCCATCAAAGCCGGAAGAGGAAATCAGCATCGAGACGATCAGAAAGCTTCCGCGTATGTACTTTACGAATATTACCGGTGGCGAGCCGTTTATTCGTACGGATCTGAAGGATATCGTGCGAGAGCTTTACAAAAAGTCAGATCGTATTGTCATTTCTACGAATGGTTTCTTTACCGATCGTATCGTTGATCTGTGTAAGGAGTTTCCACAGATCGGTATTCGTATCTCTATTGAGGGTCTGGAGCGGACTAACAATGAGATCCGTGGCCTACAGAACGGCTACCAGCGTGGTTATGGTACGCTGAAGAAGCTGCGTGAGATGGGCATGAAGGATGTCGGCTTTGGCATGACCGTTCAAGACAAGAATGCTCCTGACCTTGTTCCTCTGTACAAGATCTCCGACGAGATGGGCATGGAGTTTGCTACCGCCTCTCTGCACAACAGCTTCTACTTCGTTGAGGCCAAGAACATCATCCATGACCGTCCGATGGTTGCGAAGAATTTCGAGAATCTGGTCAATGAACTGCTCCGCAGCAACAGCCCGAAAAAGTGGTTCCGTGCATATTTTAACCACGGTCTGATCAACTACATCTACGGCCAGAAGCGTCTGCTGCCTTGCGATATGAGCTTCGATACCTTCTTCATCGACCCGTATGGTGATGTCATGCCTTGTAATGGCACCAAGGATAAAGAGGTCATGGGCAACCTGAACAACCAGACTTGGGATGAACTGTGGAATAGCCCGGAGGCTGAGAAGGTTCGTGCAAAGGTTCGCTGCTGTGACCGTGACTGCTGGATGATTGGTTCTGTCAGCCCGGCTATGCACAAGTATATCTGGAAGCCTGCTACCTGGGTTCTGGTACACAAGTTCAAGGCTCTGTTTACCAAGCATCCGTACAGCATGTATGAGCTGAAAATCTGCCGCGATTACCGTGATGGTAAGGTCACCAAAGAAGATCTGGATAAGTGCAGCACTTGCGATATGAACTGCGTGATCAACAACGGTCTGAGTGAAGCAAGTAAAGAGCAGCTGAAGCATAAGACCGGCGAGGAAATCGTGGAGGCTGATATCGCACAGCAGATGGAGACGAAGTAATGGTAAAGGCAGCAGTAAAATCTTTCATTGGAAAAGTCCAGGCGAAGCGGTTCCAGGTGCAGGTAGGAAAAAATGTTTACATTGGAAAACATTGCGCCTTAAAAGGGAAAGCAATATTGTTCTTGGAAGATGGTGTGACAGTACGCCCCTATACCCAAATCTGGTCGGGGGGGGACGATAAGAATCGGCAATGGATCTGAAATCGGCGAGAGGTGCAGGATTTCTATTGCTAACTATCTGGAAATTGGGAAAAAAGTTCTTCTTTCGCCCAATGTGTACATAACCGATTGTGATCATGAATATCGCAATATAGATGTTCCTGTGATTGATCAAGGAATTGTACAAAGAGGTCAGAAAGTATCCATTGGAGAAGGTTCTTACATTGGCATCAATACGGTGATTGTTGGCAATGTAACTATTGGCAAGCATTGTGTGATTGGTGCAAATTCAGTGGTAACAAAGGCTATTCCAGACTTTAGTGTAGCAGTTGGAAGTCCGGCAAAGGTGATAAAAAGATTTGATCAGCAGTTAAAAGAATGGATTACAGCGATTTAATAATTGTGAAGGTAATAATGTGAGAATAAAAATAAGAAAAAGTACTTTGTTTTTTATATTTTGGATGATACTCTTGATTATCCAGAGCCCTCTTGAACAGGTCAACTCATTATTTAGTTATCTTGATGAAATGACAGCATTACTGGGTGTCGCTACAGTGATTCTAAATTATCGAAAATTCTCAACATTAAACGCTATCTATTATGAGAAGAGGGTCATCATACTGTTGAGCATCTATGTTGCTATTGGGTTGCTTGCCAATTTAATATACAACTATCAGCCTCTTAGCTATGTAGTACAGGATCTGTTTGTAAATGTAAAGTTTTTTCTATCTGTGATTTTTGGCTTTTCCATTTTTCAAAGGAAAATTTACGATAAAGATCGAGAACAAATTTCCTTAATTATGAGATTAGTATCAATGCTTTTTTTAATTCTTTTCTTGATAGATAGAACAACCTCGACTTTTGGTTATTCAGAAATTCGCTATGGAATAAGAAGCTTGAAATTAAACTATCAACATTCAACATATTTAGCTGCCGCACTTGCTGGGGTGATTTGTCTTCTCATCATTTTTTACGAAAAGAAAAATTTAAAGTATATAGTAATAGATACCATTATGATGGTTTTTACTCTGAGATCGAAATCTTTTGGCGCTGCGATTGCACTGATCGTGATAGCGTATGTTGTTTTTATTCATAATGGGAAGTTTCGAGTCTGGCAAATATTGATATTAGCCCTTTTAGGATTATTAGTAGGCTGGTCTCAGTTTTCATTTTATTTTGTGGATCTTGCTGGTAAATCTGCGAGATCTAAGATGCTGACAACATCATTAAGCATTATGAAAGATTACTTCCCAATTGGAACAGGGTTTGCAACATATGCTTCACATATGGCAGGTGCGCATTATTCTCCTGTTTATGTAAAATATGGGTTTCAGTATATATATGAATTACGTAATTCATCGCAAGGCACTTTTTTCGATGATCAGTTTTGGCCGATTATATTTGGACAGACGGGAGCAATAGGAACTGTATCTTATATTGGTATTTTAGTTATCTATTATTTGAGAATCTCTTTGATCCGTATCAAGAATAAGTATGTATACTGTGGAATTTTATTTGCGTTTATATATTTGCTGATTAGTTCTATTGCAGAACCGGCATTTAATAATTCTGTGGCTTGTTTATTTGGAGTTGTACTTGGAGTTGTATTTAAACAGTATTGTTCGGGAAGTGTCAATATACGGGGAGATGCTAATGAATAAAGGTTTAGTCAGTATTGTTCTTCCAATTTATAATGTGGAGCAATATCTTAACAAATCAATAAAAAGCGTTGTTAATCAGTCTTATACAAATCTAGAGATTATTCTTGTTGATGATGGCTCTACGGATTCATCACCTGAGATCTGTGAAAAGTGGAGAAGCAAGGATTCTAGGATAAAAGTCATTCATAAAAAAAATGCGGGTCTAGGATATGCCAGAAATACTGGAATAGAAAATGCGACAGGAGAATACATTTGTTTTTTTGACAGTGATGATTTTATAGATCCCGATACAATAAAGAATTCATATGAGTGCGCTAGTGAAAACGGCGCCGATATTGTCCTTTTTGGATATAGGAGTGTTGATACCAAGGGCAACATCATGCAGGAGTTTTTACCAACTCCATCACGAAATATTTTTGAGGGTGCAAGTGTACAGGATTATTTTCTTCCTAATCTGATAGCACCAAACCTAAAAACAGGCGAAAACTTTCATATTCTAATGAGTATGTGGACAGGATTATTTTCTTCTGAACTAATCCTGTCCACTGGGTGGAGAAATGAATCAGAACGTAAGATCATCTCGGAAGATGTGTACTCGCTGTTAAAACTTTATAAATATGTTAATAAAGTAGCTGTCATTCCCAAATCTTTTTATAATTATCGAGTTAATGAAAATTCTTTAACTCACGTATTCCGGCCCGATCGTTATGAAAAGATAAAAGTTTTTCATCAGGCCTGTATGAGCGTATGTGATCAGAATCGATATTCTGAAGAAGTAAAAGAAAGATTGGGATACTCTTTCTTTTCGTTTGTCATAGCCGCTTTGAAGATGATTGTAAAATCAGATACAACACAGAAGATAAAACAACAGGAATTTTTAAAGATTGTAAAAGACCCATATTTGCTTAGAGTGCTGGAAAGCACAGAAATTACATATGAAAATTTTGGCAGAAAGTTACTAATTTCTTTGATTAAGTGGAGACAGTATAAATTATGCTATATACTGTTGAAATTAAAGAATTGAACTGTAAAGATCTAATCGAAGTGGACTAACGGGGGGTGCGGACAAAAAGCTGGACTTTGAAGGGCTCTGAAAGGGAGCACGAAATGTATTCAAAAGAACAACGAGAAAAAGCGTTGGCATAGAAGCTTTTCATGTTGATACCATTCTGTTCACACCAGGCCTTTTTTGTAAGACCACTGGTATTACAGGCCTGAATGATCTCAAGCCATTGTTGACGGCGAACGTCGGATGTGATCTTGTCCATCAATATCAAGCCTCCTTTGGAGAAGTCGAAAAAACCTTAGATTTATTCGACTCCATTATCGCAAAGGCTAGCTAGGTACAACAGGTACTGGCGGTTTACCGTTTACGAGTTTGCTGATGTGGCATTGCGAAATCATAATAAAGGAACTAGTGTCAATATCAGTATGGAGTAATGCGGCTGTTGTAAGTGCTAAGATAGCTGCTTAGTTCTGCATCAGTGACCGTCGGCTCTTATGTCAATCAAGTAATAGCGGATAACAAAATGCAATAATTGAAGTCGGAAAGATATTCCGGCTTGTGGATTTCATAGCAGGAACAGACACCGAATTTTATGGGTTGAGAATGGAGACACTTCGTGTAGATTCATCTGGGAGAGGATCGATCAAATTGATATCAATCATTATACCGGTTTATAATACATCAAAGTATTTGCAACGCTGCTTGAACTCAGTGCTCAATCAGACTTACAAAGACGTAGAAATCATTATTATAAACGATGGCTCGACTGATAACAGCCTTCGTATATGCAGTGAATATGCTGCTAAGTACGATAATATTAAACTTATTTCAAAGAAAAATGAGGGTGTTTCTGTGGCAAGAAATACCGGCATCGAGAATGCGACTGGTGATTACATCGTTTTTATCGATAGCGACGATTATCTGGAAAATGAATATTTGCAGGTGTTGGTAAATGCAGTCAAAGGATATGATATGGCGTGTTGCGCTTATTATGAGGACAATGGTGAGTCCCGCAAAGCGATACTATCATCAGACTCGTGTGAACTGGATCAGTTGAAGGCTCTTCAGCTTGAAATTGGCGGTGATTTATTTGGCGGATATTTATGGAACAAGATATTCCAGAGAAGAATTATTGAGAAATACAAATTGAGATTCCAAGAAGGAATGACACTGTGCGAAGATCAGGTGTTTTGCGTGGAATATACGATGCATACACAGCGTATATATTATGTAGCACAGGCATTGTACCATTATATCGTTTATGAAGACAGCGCGTTACATTCGGCTAACAGACATGAGCATAAAGATCTGCGTGCATACAAGATCATTTATGATTATTCACAAGGGTATGATAAAAATACTCCGTTTGCAAAGACGGCAAGAAAAAAATATGCAATCTCGTTGATGGCGTATTTATGGGATTATACGGTTACTGATAAGATTAATAAAAAACGGCGTGATGAGATTAAGGAAACTTTGAAACCACTTTGGCGGGATATGAACATGATGGCTAGAACAAAATTTATCCTTTATGGAGTTCTTTCTGATGCTTGGATTAAGAGAGTGAATCGCTTATACCGAAAGAAGGTAAAATAAATCTGGAGCGCTTCTACGGAGCGATCGCTTTAGTGAAAGTTACATATCGGACTTACACAAGGTTCAGGCGAAAAGATTCCTAAATGGAGATAACAAATGTCAGAGAATGAATTGCTGCATTGTAACAATGACTACACGTGCATTAGTGATAACGATGCAGATGATATAAAACAAATCGGTCACTATACGAATTCTGCTGAAGTGGTAAAGAGCATCTTACAGGGAAACTTCTGGGCAACCGATATGTCTTGCTTTCGACATCCCAATGTAGATACAAAGAATAAGACCGATGTAAATGAGGGAGTTTTGATATTCCAAAATATCCGTGAGATCCTTCAGGACCCCAATGATAAATCGGTAAAATGCTTGCCTGAGAGTTTCCGTGAAAAGGCTCTTGAAAAAATAAAAGATCAATTGTGTGTTGATCAATTTATTGGCGATCACAGGACACATGTGATTTCTTTTTGTAAAAACATTTATTCATCATATATGTGGGAACATTATGCCAAGGAAGGTTATGAATTGGTGTTTAATAAGGCTGCCTTCGTGAAGGAAGGTTCGCTTAGTCTTGTGACCCCATCTGGAAGAAGAAATGAAGCTAAAATTTTTAACCATGCGCCTATTGTATATGATCATGAAAAGCAGATGGCTCAGATAGAACAATTTATTCAAAAGTATGGTAAGAATCTGGATTCTGATACAGAGGATGATGATTACTTTGTGGGGTTATTTCTTCGACATTTGATGTATGTGGGGAATTTCTACAAAACGGAGAATGATTTTCACGAAGAAGAGGAGTACAGATTACTGGTTAATTCTATATCTCCGGATCGGTATGTAGGATCTGTGGATCATGTTCCGATTGAAGAAAAAGCTGATAATGGAAAAGACCATATAGTTATTTCATATGATCCGAGATCTATTGATAGGATACTATGCAAAGATGAAATCTGTATGAAAACATTGTTCAATGAATTACGTGGGAATTTACCAGAGGATTTTCCAACTATAGAGATTGTCGATGCAAATGAACTACTTCGAGATTCGAGAGAATAAGATTGCATTAGATGATCCAATATCGGCATTTGACAGAACTAAGAAATATGCAGTTACCAAACGACTTTTTGATAAGAAGGAAGAAGTATCCCTATTTGGAAATACGGTGATTCTTCTTACTCATGATTTGCAACCAATCATTGATTTCATGCATGGAAATTTTGCAACTCAGTATCACTTAAATGTTGATGCGAAGTACCTTAGTAACAATGGTGGAAATATTGACGAGCGGCAGATAGAGAGAAATGATTTAAAGAATATTGTAGATCAGACTAAACAGCTAGCGAGTGACAAGAAATTACCACTATACGTGCGCGTAATTAATGCCAGAAAGAATATTGAATCAACATGCTCGGATTTTGCAGAGGATATGGCGTATCAGGTGTTGTCTAATCTGGTTCATGGTAGGGCAATTCCAATGTTGAAAAATGGGGATAAAGAGCAAAATATGTCTAAAGAGGATTTGGATGATGAAATAAGAAGATTAGGAGAGTATAACTTAAAGAATTCTTATGAAATTGCTGTAAATGAACTTTCGGTTACTATTTTAAGAACTCAGCACGACTTGGACAATGATTATTTTAGAACGATTGCAGTAAGGCCGTTATTTGAGAGATCAGACGGTACATTAAATTCCCTGGAGCTTGTAAGTTTTTAAATGAAACAAATCATATAGAGAATGATTACGTATCTCAGTTAGGTCCAACAAAATTCTTTGTGATTCCAAGTATTTACCTTAAGCAGATAGATGATTTTATTAAAAAACATCAAAATGAATTTGAGTAAGTGGAGTAACAGTGTTTGTGAGAATGTGTCAGACAGACGGCTGAGTTGAAAAAGTTTCATACTTTGTGTGAACGGTTTTAAAAAGAAGGAAAGATGATGATCCCGGATTATTTATATCACTATACAAATATTGAAGCGTTAGCTTTGATACTTAAAAATAAGACGATTCGATTCTCGCCGCTGAATCATATGGATGATTTGCAGGAGACTGAATCGGCAGATGTCCACAATATAGGACAAATTATATATAAATCAATTATTTTGCAGCTTCCGTTTCATGATAATTCCAATGGACAGCCCGCAAAGTCATTAATTCCCATTTCAGATATGATAAGTAAGAAGTTTTATTGCCCAGAAGCTTTTCTTGGCAAAGAAAATTTATATAAAGTGCTATATACAGCGGATAGAGATAAACTTCTTCCTCGAATTGTAACAGGTGATAAATTGCAATTTGCGTTGGCAATTGGAAATATTGGGATATATAAGAATATTAAATGGAAGTTTCAACGAGAATGGAGATATCGCTTAACTCTGTGTCCAATTGATTTTGATAAACCATATAATGAAATGCAGAAAGAATATACGATTATGGCGAATAAGCTTCGTGATGGTTTTGATGTGCAATCTGTTCCTTATTATGATATGAAATTGGATGATCATGCATTTCAAAATATGGAAATCGTTATGAGCCCAAGATTGAATGAGGCCAATCGGACAATATTAAATGAGAAATTTTTTTAATCCCCCATCTGAGATGGGGGAACAGGCGAAGCTGTAGCGTTGCTTAAAGCAGCAGAAAAGAAAAACCTCCCGTGCTACAATGATGTGGGTTCGCAACCACAACAAGT
>Ga0256404_1006026_pt1 | contig 20573 bp, 18 predicted proteins | sample RumenRJG_01DNA_FD_185990 | JGI IMG/M metagenome (GOLD analysis project Ga0256404, IMG submission 185990) | Bovine rumen microbial communities from Lethbridge, Alberta, Canada - RJG_01 | ecosystem: Host-associated > Mammals > Digestive system > Stomach > Rumen | place: Canada: Alberta | collected...
AAAAGAGCGCAGCCTCAACATGCCCGCGGGGGCCGCACGCCGGGTGAGCAAGCGCACGCGCGTCCTTTTCCCGATTATCGTGACGCTGGTGGTGGGAATTTTTGCGCCTTCATCCTCAACGCTGATCGGCTTTCTGATGTTCGGCAACCTGCTGCGCGAAAGCGGCGTGGTGCGCCGGCTTTCGGAAGCGGCGCAGAATGAGCTGGCCAACATTGTGACCATCATGCTCGGACTGGGTATTTCATGCACCATGACCGGCGACCGGTTTCTGCGCCCTGACACGCTGATGATCCTCGGAATGGGACTGGTTGCCTTTGTGCTGGACACGGCGGGCGGCGTGCTGAGCGCCAAGCTCATCAACCTGTTCTCAAGGCACAAGATCAACCCCATGATCGGTGCCGCCGGCATTTCGGCGTTTCCCATGGCCTCGCGCACCATTCAGCAGATGGCCTCGAAAGAGCATCCCGGAACGTTCGTGCTGATGCAGGCCTCGGCGGCCAACGTAGCCGGACAGATCGGCTCGGTGGTGTGCGGCGGCATTCTTCTGGCGCTGCTGAGTTAAAAAGATGCAGAAAGAACTTCGTTTCTCGCGGAAGAGAGAAGCGAAGTTCTTTTGTTTCTCCTGCAGACAGATGGTATACTGAAATAAAACGATGCGCGGAGGAAAAACCATGCAGAGAACACACAGCGTCAACAGATATTTAAGACTTTACGGTCTGCCGGGAGGAAAGCTTCCCTGCGGAGCGCGCAACACCATAGCCGATGTGGCGGGGGTGAAAGTCGGCCATGTGACCCTTTCAGACGGCGGAACCCAGACGGGCGTCACCGCCCTGATTCCGGCGTCAGGCAGTCTTTTCCGCGAAAAACTGGCGGCCGCGTCGCAGGTGATCAACGGCTTCGGAAAAACGGCCGGCCTCGTGCAGATTGACGAGCTGGGCACGCTGGAGACCCCCATTGTCCTGACCAACACCCTTTCAGTGGGCGACGCGTGGCGCGGCCTGTCATCGTGGATGATTGCCCGCGAACCCGAAATCGGCGGCAGTGCCGGCACCGTGAACCCTGTGGTGTGCGAGTGCAACGACGGTTTTCTGAACGACATCCGGGCTCAGCGCGTGACGCCGGAAATGACCCGTCAGGCTCTTGAATCCGCGTCTGAAGATTTTGACCTCGGAGCTGTCGGCGCCGGGCGCGGCATGAGCTGCTACCAGTTCAAGGGCGGCATCGGCTCGGCGTCGCGCGTCATCAGCGCCGGCGGAAAAAACTACACTGTCGGCAGCCTTGTGCTGAGCAATTTCGGCGAGATGGGCGACTTTACGCTGTGCGGACAGCCGACAGGGCAGGCCGCGCAGGAACTCATCAAGGCGGAAAGCCTGAAAGAACAGGGCTCGTGCATTGTCATCATCGGCACCGATGCGCCGCTCACCGCACGCCAGCTGAAACGGCTGTGCCGCCGTGCCACGGCCGGCATTACGCGCACCGGTTCTATTATCGGCAACGGCAGCGGCGAGATCGCCATTGCCTTCTCAACCGCCCAGCGGATTCCCTTTGACGCTGCGGGCGAGCTGCAGCTGCGCGCTGTGAGCGACACCCACGCCAACGCCTTTTTCAGGGCCGTCATCGAATCTGTAAATGACGCGGTTCTGACTTCAATGCTGGCCGCCGGTGACGTGACAGGGTTCAGGGGGCACAGCCGCCGTTCGCTGGCAGATTTTGCCGGAAAAATTCCCGGCCTGCCGGCGCCTGAAAAAAAATAATGCCGGCTCCGGCCGGAGGTTTTATAAATAACAGATGAAAGGAGCGTTTCATATGACGGGAGAAACAGCACTGAAAGCAGTCAGCGAAAAGGAATCACTGTGGATGGGGCACGCGCGGAAAGTCTGGGAATTTGCCGAAACAGCCTACAACGAGGTGAAAACCTGCGAGGCGACAGCAGAACTGCTGCGCAGCCTCGGCTTTGCAGTCGAAACAGGGCTTTACGGCATGCCGACGTCGCTGAAGGCCGTATGGGGAAGCGGGTCGCCTGTCATCGGTTTTCTCGGCGAGTTTGACGCCCTGCCCGGACTCAGCCAGAAAGTCGGTACCGTCAAGGAGCCCGTGAAAGCCGGCGCCCCCGGTCACGGCTGCGGTCATAACCTGCTGTGCACTGTGCCGCTGGCTGCAGCGTACGGTCTGAAAGAGGAACTGAAGGCCTCCGGCCGCTCAGGCACCGTCGTTTACTACGGCTGCCCCGCCGAAGAAGCCCTGACAGGGAAAGTCTTCATGGCCCGTGGAGGAGCGTTCCGCGATCTCGATATCGCCTTTTCCTGGCACGGAGGCTCCGAGGCGCATGCGTTCTACGGCACCGGCACAGGGCTGAACAGCGCGATTTTCCGCTTCACGGGCCGCACTTCGCATGCCGGCGGCGCACCTGAAAAAGGACGTTCCGCTCTGGATGCCGTTGAGATCATGGACGTGGGCGCAAACTATCTGCGAGAGCATGTCACCATGGACAACCGCATTCATTACACCATAGTCGACGGCGGCATGGCTCCCAATATTGTGCCCGATCACGCCGCCGTGTGGTATTTTGTGCGCTCCATGACCCGCGAGGGCGTTGAGGACACCTACCGCCGCCTCGTGCTGTGCGCCGAAGGCGCCGCGCACATGACCGAAACGAAACTGGACATTGAATTCCTCGGCGGCTGCTACCCGACGCTGGAAAACCACGTGCTTGCCGATCTGCTGGAACAGTGCCTCAATGACGTGGAAAAGCCCGTCTGGACAAAAGAGGAACTCGATTTTGCCGACGCACTGAACCGCTGCAATCCCGGCTATGAGCAGATAAAAAGCCAGCCTGACTACGACGGGCCTCTCAGCGCCCACGTCAGCCCGATCCGCACAGAGAACAGCTACGGCTCCACCGACGTCGGCGACGTGGAGCACATCTGCCCCTGCGCGATGGTCAACACCCCAAGCTGGAACCGTGCGGCACCCGGCCACAGTTGGCAGATCACATCGTGCGCCGGCATGTCCATCGGCGGAAAAGGCATGATGTACGGCGCTAGAACCCTTGCGCTGGCTGCCGCACGCGCCGCCGCCGAGCCGAAAATCATTGAAGACGCTAAAGCTGAGTTTAAAAAGTCCATGAACGGAAAAGAATACGTCTGCCCCATTCCCGCGGATGTTCCCGTTCCCATGCCTGCCGGCAGGTAAACAGCAGAATTTATTGCAGCCGGAACGGCGCAGAAACTCAGTCTGCACCGTTCCGGCCGTTTTTTTGCAGGGAAAAAAGAGCTTTTCTCCCGCCTTCAGCAGAGGGATTATTTCTGTTTTTTCAGGTTTTGCTGATGAAAGAGCTGTTTACTTTTATCCGAAATCGGATTATAATTCAAATCCGGAAAAGAGGTGCAGCAGTGAGTTTTGAGACAGAGCAGCAGATGGCGGAGTTCATCCAGACCTGTAAAGAATTTGTTAAAATAGATCATGATTACGCGCAGGCGCAGGGGCTTTCTGACACCTCCTTTTACATTCTCTATGCTCTGGCCAGACACGGTTCCGCATATTCCCAGCGCACACTCTGCAGCGACTGGTCCCTTCCGCCGCAGACAGTCAACTCAGCGCTGAAAAAAATGGAGAGTCAGGGTTTCATAGAGCTGCATCTGCGTTCCGGCAGCCGGAAAAACAAGGAGATCTGCCTGACCCCTGGAGGCAGGGAACTGATGAAACAGGCCGTGGAACCCTTTATGGAAGCAAAACAGAATTCCTTTTCAAAAATCAGCCCGGAGAACCGCGGAATCATGCTCTCCGCGCTGCATCAGTACCTTGCACTTCTGAAGGAAGAAATGGGGAGGTCCCGCAGGCAGGACACGGAGAAGAAATAAAAGTACAGCTGAATATCTGTCATCGGAGGACTGAGCATCGCAATGCTCGGCCTGCGCAGAACGCAGGCCATGGTCGAACGGAAGATGTCGGGTGCGCCCGGTTATTGAGAAAATAACCGGACGCTTTTTTTTTACCGTAAACTGCCGCTGGTCCGGCAGACAGGAGAGTTTTCATGCTGAATCCCCAGACGGTTAAAGTTATTCGTTACGTGGTTCCCAGTATGCTGAGCAATATCTGTTTTTTCCTCTTCACCGTCGTCGACGGAATCTTTGTGGGAAGAGGCACCGGCACCAACGGGCTGGGTGCTGTGAATATCGTCATGCCGTACGTGATGACGACAGCCGCCGTGTTTCAGATGATCAACATCGGCGGTGCAACGATTTTTGCCGTTTATATCGGTAAAAATGACATAAAAGAGGCCAGACGCGTATTCCGCGGCAGCATGACGCTGCTGATGGCATCGGCCGTCATCCTGAGCGGAGCTGGCGTGTTCTTTACCCGTTCAGTCTGCCGGCTGCTCGGCGCCAGCGACACATTTCTGGAAATGGCGTCTGACTATCTTTTCTGGTATTCCGCGTTTGTCATCCCATCGGGTCTGTCGATGGGTCTGCAGACCTACTGCCGGAATGACAATGCCCCCGGCCTGGTCGGAGCGGCAGTTTTGATTTCAACGGCATTGAACATTTTCGGCGACTGGTATCTGATCTTTCCGCTGAAAATGGGAACAGCAGGTGCAGCGATCGCCACAGGCGTGTCGCAGTCTGCAGGTCTTGCCGCCGTACTGATCCACTATGTGAGGAAACAGGGCATTCTGCGCTTCGGCCGCGCAGAGGCCGATCGCAGACCCTGGAAAGACATCTTGATTCACGGCCTTCCGGAAGGCATTGCCCAACTAGCCACGCCGGCATCAACGCTGTGCATGAATCTTGTTCTGATTTCCAGAATCGGCGATATCGGCGTCAATGCTTTTTCAATAATCTCCTATGTCGCCTCATTCACTGTGGCGATTTTCTTCGGCACCAGCGAAGGGCTCCAGCCTCTTTTCGGACAGTGCTATGGTATGAAAGAGCAAAGGGAACTGAAGTTTTTCTTCCGCGTGGGAATCTGGATCAACTTCATCGGCAGCGCTGCCGTGATCGGGCTTCTCATCCTGTTTGACAGAAGAATCTGTCAGATGTTCAAGGCAGACAGCGCGACGCTGGAGTATACTCTGGCAGTGCTGCCAGAGTACGCATCAGGGTTTGTGGTCATGGCGTTCAACGTCATGATCTCTGCCTACCTGTATTCCACAGAACGCTCAAAATACGCGCTGCTGATCAGTTTTCTGCGGAGCCTGGTGATCAGCGTGCTGGTCATTCTCATCCTGCCTGAAATCTTTGGTGCGGGAATTATATGGTACACCTTCGCAATCTATGAAGCCGCAGTCCTGGTCATTGCCGCTGCACTGCTGAGACACTCAGAAAGAAACGGAATCGTCTTCAAATAGCTGGGAGAGTGAAACAAGGCGAGGAACAGACCGCTGCTGATGATGTGGCGCAGCAGGCGCGTTTCTGCCCGTTCCCCCGGCAGAAAGAACCGCGCTATCAGTCCGGAGACTTTTTCGTATCCCGCGTCAGCCGCCGGCGTCCCATGCCGCCTCTCTGTAAAGCCGCTGTAAAAGCTGTGAAAACACTGACGGCGGGCCTGGCATTGAAGTTCACTCCATATGATATACTCAAGCCGAACCGCAGGGTTCCGGCCCGGCGGCGTTTGAGATGGAGGTGGTTGCAGTGAAAAACACCATGAAAAAGATTCTGACACTGGGAGCCGCGTTTCTGATGGCAGCCTGCATGAGCGGGACAGCCGGCGCGGCAGAGAGTAAAATTCTGGTTGCCTATTTCACGCGGGTCGGCAATACCGATTTTCCGGCCGGCACAGATGCCCTGTCATCGGCGAGCCTGAACATCCGGAATGGAAAACTTGCGGGCAATACCGAACTGATCGCAGACATGATCGCAAAACAGACAGGCGGCGATCTGTTCCGCATCACGACGCAGAAAAAATACGCCGCCGATTATGACAGCGTGGTGAACTATGCGCGCAGCGAACCGAAGGAGGACCGCCGCCCCGCTCTGAGCAGCCATGTGGAGAACATGAAGGACTATGATGTCGTGTTCATCGGCTATCCCATCTGGTGGTACACCATGCCCATGGCCGTGTACACCTTTGTCGAGGAATACGACCTCAGCGGCAAAACCGTCGTTCCGTTCTGCACACACGGCGGCAGCCGGCTTTCCGGCACCGTGGAAGAGCTGAGAAAAATGCTGCCCCGGTCCAAAGTCCCTGACGGCTTTGAAGTGTATGCCGACAGGGCAGCCGGCGCCGAGGCCGACGTGTCAGCCTGGATTAAGAGCCTTGGCATAAAATAACCCTGATCAGCAGAGAAAAACCCGCCGGTGCGCAGCTGCGCACCGGCGGGTTCTTTTCTGCTGATTTTCAGCCAGTTCCGCCATGTTTGAAGCAGTCCCTGATCAGAGGCGGAACGGCGTGGCTCATTTCAGTGCGGCGGAACGACTGCATCAGGGCGGCGCGCTCTTCTCCGGCGCGTGCATCGTCAGGACCCTGCGCTGCATGGAGACGCCGTACGGCGGCACTGCCTTGCCGGCATCGGCATCACGGAACCTGAACGACGGAACCTGCACGGAAACGGAGGCCGAAAACTGATTAACTCAGAAAAAAAGCGGATGGGTCCGCCGTTCGGGGGCTGTTTCCCCGGGCTTCTGAGTCACGCTCCGGTGAAAGCGGCGGCAGGTTCGGGAATGTCATGCTGAAAGCCTTTTTTTGCCGGCTGAGGCGGGGCCTCTGCGCCTGACGGCTTTTTTCCTGCGGCGGCGTGCGCCCAGGTCTGCTTTCATGTGCGGTGCGTACGGCTTTAAAATGCAGCTGTGTTCAAAAAACGATCCACGCAGCCCGGAAGTTCTGTGCTTTTCACGAACAGTGCGTTTTTTCAGGAGGGTACTCTTTTATGCACAGCCCGGTTCCCGCGGGACAGACTTTTGTGATAGACTTTCATTAAATTCGTGTCAAGAGGGTGAACCCATTGCAGGGCTTTCTGACAAATCTTGTGATCTTCGTGGTAATCGGCCTCGGGTGGATGCTGAAACGGCGCGGCACTCTGACCGGCGCGGGGCTGAAGGACATCAATGCCATGCTGTTCTCACTGCTGATGCCTGTCAACTTTTTCAAGTCAGGCATAGGATTCAATGCGTCGATGATTCACGGCTGGCGGTATGTGGGAGTAATTCTGGGCAGCTATGTGGTCTGCACGGTTTTTCTGTGGTTTTATTCCGGGCTTGGGAAAAAAGACCCGAAACGCCGCGCGGTTTCAATTCTGACGGGCATCCGTCCGAATCTGGTCTTTATCGGCCTGCCGGTGATGACGCTGTGGCTCGGCCAGGCGGGCGCTGAGGCGCAGGTTCTGTACATTGCGGTGTGCACTCCCTATTTCAACATTGTGCCGCTGCTGCTGGCTCAGGTGGCGATGAGCGGCCGCGCTGACCGGCAGTCGGTGGTGAAAGCCTGCGTGAAGACTTTTAAAAACCCGATTCTTATCGGCGGCGTTGCAGGAATTCTGACGGGCGCGTTCGGCCTGACGCCTCTGATTCCCCAGTGGGTTCTGAGGATCATGAAAGTGCTCGGCGACTGTTCCACAGGTCTTGCACTGATTGTAATCGGTGCGGCGCTGCATCCGGAAAAACTGCTGAACGATGTCAGGGCAGCCTGGCCCGATATGCTGATGAAGCTGTTCATTCATCCGGCGATCATCATGGCGGCGCTGATGCTGTTCCCGATGGAAAACGTTCTGCTGATGCGCGCTGCGGTGGTTGCGACGGCAGTGGCGCCGGCATTCAACTGCTACATTCTGGCGCGCGGCTTCGGCATGGACGGCGACTACGCGGCGATGCTTGTGGCGTCGTCAACGCTGCTGTGCATGGGCACGACTCTGTTCTGGATGTGGCTGACGACGGTGGTTTTTGTCTGATCAGTTCCGGGGAGGCTGAGGTGCCGCGTTGGTGAGTTTTCTCCGCTGCCGCCAGTCCGGAAGGCAGTGCGCAACATAGTTCCAGAAGGCTCTGGAGTGGTCGGGCACAAGGAGATGGCAGAGTTCGTGGACGACCACATACTCCAGGCACAGCGGGTCTTTTTCACTGAGACGCAGGTTGAAGCACAGCCGTCCGGTGCGGATGCTGCAGCTGCCCCATCGGCTTGACATTTCACGGAGATGCCACGCTGACGGGCTGACGCCGAGCAGCGGGGCCCAGCGGCGGATCAGGGGCGGAATGGCGCGGTTCATTTCTGCGCGGCGGAACGACTGCATCAGGGCGGCGCGCTCTTTTCCGGTGCTGTTTTCCGGCGCGCGCATCGTCAGGCCCCCGCGCTGCATGGAAACGCCGAACGGCCGCTCAGCTGTGATTTTCAGCGGCAGAAATTTTCCCCATACAGGCAGCAGCGAGCCTTCATGCAGCCCCGTTTCTGCCGTCTGCGCTGTCTCGTTTCGCCGGCGGAGAATCCAGCGGACATGAGATGTGACAAACTGCCTGATCTCCAGGTCAGCTGTTGAGGGCGGACAGGTGACGCGGACGGTGCCGTCGCTGCGCACTGAAAGGTACATGTTTTTCTGCGGCTTGCGCAGAATCATCACAGGAACGCCGAGGATTTCGAGGCTGACGGCCTGCGGCGTTATCACTTTTTTCATGGAATCACCGGCCTTTGTCTCAGTTTACCATGAACGGCGCGCGCCGGTGAAATTTTCTGACGGTCTGGAGGCGGTTCTGTGAAACATGGAACTTTAAACGGCTCTGTCGGTTTCTGTGATCCCGCAGTGTCCACTGCAGAACTTTATGCGGAGCTTTCTGGCTTTCTTGAGCCGGCAAAAGCCCTTGCTTCGGTGCCTGTAAGCGGTTACCGCGTGGGCGCGGCGGTGCTGGCAGCATCGGGAAACGTTTATCTCGGTGCAAATCAGGAATTTGCCGGCCTGCCGCTGAATTTCACGGTGCATGCCGAACAGGCTGCTGTGGTGAACGCAAGGGCGCATGGCGAAAAAAAGCTGACTGTCCTTGCGGTTTCCTCGGCCCCGTGCGGCTACTGCAGGCAGTTCCTGACAGAACTGATGGCGCCGCTGACAGTGGTTCTGAACGGCCGGGCACGGCCGCTTGAGGATTTTCTGCCGCAGAGTTTTTCTCTCGGCACGGGCGGCGAAAGCCTGTTGTCCGGCGCTGCGCCGCTGCACGCTGAAACTGCTGCGGAAGCGGCGGTGCGGGCTGCGCATCTCAGCTATTCGCCCTACACAGGCACAAAAAGCGGCGCCGCGCTGCTCTGCCGTTCTGGAAAAATCTATGCGGGGTGTCTGCTTGAATGTTCGGCATACAATCCCTCGATATCTGCTTTTCAGACGGCGATGACTCTGCGTGCGCTGAATGGAGGCGCCGCGGACCCGGTCATTGAAGCCTGCCTGGCTGAATCGGGCAGCGCGCCGCTGAGGCCGGTATTCCGGACGCTGATGGCTGCAGCGGCACCCGATGCCGCTGTGCGTTTTCTGCCGTTTCAGGCGCAATGAAGCTCTTCTGCCGGTTTACTGCGGCATTTCTGGCTGTCTGCCTTTTTGCGGCAGTGCAGGCTGAGGCCGCTGCGTTTGAAGACCCGCGGCAGAATGAGGCAGTCTGTCTGATGGCGCGGTGTGAAGAAGTTCTGTGGCGCGAAAAGTTGAAACGCTGTCCGGACTTTGACGTGCGGCTTGACCCAGAGCACACGGGCCTCGTCGGAACTGAATTCACGCCGCTGACCACTACGCTGGGACACTGGCGCGACAAAGTTGTTTCCGCGCGTCCTTCCATGGCGGGCGCCGTATCGGGGTATTTCCTGAGGGCGGGGCTCTGCCGCGGCGACGCTGTGGCTATCAATGCCAGCGGTTCATTTCCAGGCTTCACGCTGGCGGCCCTGTGCGCGGCGCAGGTCATGGGCCTTGAAGCCGTGCTGGTATGTTCGTACGGTGCGTCCATGTACGGCGGCACGGTGCCTGAATTCACTTTTCCGGTCATGCTCGACATTCTGCGCGGCGAGGGTCTTCTGGGCGCAGAAATTGCCGCGGTCTCGCCGGGCGGCAGGGATGACAGCATGTCCGAGGTTCTGCTTGAGGACGGGCGCCCGCTGGTACAGAAACTGATGGCACAGCGCCCGGAACGCCGTCTGAACAGCGGTTTTGCGGCGAATATGGAAGCGCGGCGCGAAATTTTCTTTTCGCGGCCCGTAAAGCTCTTTGTCAGCTGCGGCGGGCCGGAAACCAGCATGGGGCGCGGCGACGACGGGCCGGAACTGCCTCACGGCCTGATCATGCCGTACCTGTCTGCGGCAGAAGCCCCGGACGGCGGCCTGATCTCTGAGTTTCTTGAGCGCGGCGTCCCGGTTATTCATCTGCTCTATACGGCGGGAATCTGCCGCGACTGGGGGCTGCCCTGCGAGGAAATGCCCGATCCGGAATTTTAAACGGCCTGCAGCGCGGAATAGCGCTTTTCTTTCCTGGCTGTTGTTCTGAACTTTTCGTTTGCCCTTGGGTTTCTCTGCACCTGCGGGGCCGTGCAGGGCGTGTTTTCCTGCAGTCGGCTGTTCGTGCACAGAAAAAAACAGGTCCGGCATCTCTGCCGGGCCTGTTTTGTGTTTTTGCGGGTATAAAAGCCTGATTCAGTTTATTCTGCTACTTCTTGGGCTCGGGGCGGGTGATGGGGCCGTATCCGATGAAGTCGTTCCACTCCTGCGGATAGGGCGTGGTCTTGAAGTTGACGTAGCCCAGAGCATACTTGGCAAGAAGGCGGTCGCCGAGGCTCAGCCAGCGCTGGTTGAAGTCAACAGCGTTGGAATAGGCGAAGTCGGTGATCAGGGAAATAGCCTCGTCGCGCTTGCCGGCCTTGATCAGCTCGGCAGCCTTGTCCTGTACCATGGGGGTCAGAGTGTACAGAGGTCCGAGTTTCTCGTCGCGGGCCTCATGGATGTCCTTGCGGGCTTCCTGATAATGCAGGCCGGCGATTTCCTGAACGCGGGTGTTGACCCACCAGCCGGACTTTGGATCATAGGGGTGGAAGCGGTCGCCGGTGTTGTAGAACTCGGGCAGCTTTCTCATGATGGGCCACAGGGGCGTGATGTAGGTCGTGTCAGAGGCGCCGTAGCCGAACCAGCTGATGCCGCGGATTTCTTCGGGCAGATCGCCGCGGACCTGGGCAATGTGCACATAGCAGGTGCGCATCATGTTGATGGAGCGTTCCCATGTTGAACCGGGCTTTGTCTTGCTGCTGTTGGCGAAGCGGATGGGGTTGCCCCAGGGGCCGGCCGCAGGGCCTTTGCTCAGATCATAGGGAGTGCCTTCGTACCAGTCTCCGGTGATGGTGAAGATGTCCTGAACGCTGACTTTCTTGTCGGGCACAATGGACATGGGCAGCACGGTGGCGTTGGCGTCAAATTTTTTGCTGGGAGCCACAAGCGAGAACACACGCCACTCGCGGCGCATCGCGTACAGTTCGGTGCTGGGGCAGTACACGTCGGCGGGGCTGAAGTTTTTGCGGTCAACCGTCTTGGCATCGAGGAACCCGTTCTTCACGGCGAAGTCGACGATGTCGGGGCAGGTCATGACGTTGTCCTTGTCATCAAGGTTCAGGTTGCGCAGACGGGCGCGGTTGGCGGCCACGAAGATCTGATCATCGGGCATGCGCCAGGCGGCCCAGATGCCGTTGCCGTACACTTCGAAAATCCACACTTCGTTGCCGTCGGTGATGGGCATGGTCTCGCACAGATCGTAGAAGCCGTGCTTCTCAACCATTTCGCCCATGACCTTCACGGCCTCACGGGCTGTAGCGGCGCGCTCAAGTGCGATGTCCTGAAGGCTCCATGCGTCGAGTGAGCCGACGGCATCCTTCTCCATTACCTGTTTGACTTTCAGCGCGCGCTCGTCGGTGTCGTCAACGCCGTTGGTGGCCTCGCTCATGGCGACGCCCTTCTCGTTCATGAACGAGTAGCGCGAGGCGAAATAGCGGTAGGTGTGCTTCACCTGAGGCGTTTCGTCAAGCTTCTGCTGCTCGCCGGGGTATCCGTGCTGATCTTTGATGATGGGGCGCATGGATCCTTCGGGCCAGTCAGCCTCGGGCACGATGTAAAGGCGTGAATTGGCGGTGCGCGAGTCGTCATTGTGAGTGATCATGGCGCTTCCGTCAACGCTGGCGTTTTTGCCCACGGCGATGACCGTGCAGGCAAGCGCTGTCTGCGCAGTGAACGTAAGAGCGAGCATGGTTCCAAGAATAGCCTTGCTGTTCAGTTTCATAAATTTCCCCTCCTGATTGCATGATTGCAGATCTTTCTTTCCGGCAGCCGGAAAGTTCTGTTCAGGGCGGCTCCGCAGAGCCGCCTCATAAAACCATTGCGTCAGTTCAGAAAGACCTTTTTCGGGTCAGCCTTGGCCGGGTCGTGAAGGAACGCGCCGAGGCCCTTTTCCTTGATGTCGGTCCAGCGCGGGAACTCAACGATCAGTTCCTTGTCAGGGTTGTCGACGGCGACGGTTTCGTTGAGCTGGTTGATCATTTCCATGGCGCCGGAAAGATGACGTCCGACGCGGTCCCACATCGGATATCCTGTCTTGATGTCGTAGTCGCAGTACAGCAGGCCGTGTTCAGCCGCTGTCTGCAGGAACTCATCCTTGCCGTCGAGCATCAGCTGCTCGGTGATTCTGCCGGCCACACGGTCGATGAACGGTTCGGGCGTCTCCATCAGCACCACGTAGGAATTGCAGAAATCGCCTGCGTCTCTGTGGCTGAGCCCGTGAAGGTTCTTCGGCGACTGCTCGCACTTCATCGGGAACTCGCTGGCGCTGATGATCATAGAGGCCATCATGGCCATGTCGAGCGCCCGGTCATGGGCCACATAAGTGGCGACTACGGGGTACATCAGTGAAGCCTCGTGGGAGTCGACATACAGCGTGATGTTTTCCTTGCGGTTCACTTCCATCAGCGCATAGGCCATCTGTTCTGTGAGATTGCCGTTCGGGCGTCCCGGGTAGCAGCGGTTCAGGTTGCGCGAGTCGGTGTAGTCAAGGTTCTGTCCCGAAGGATAATGCACGTAGGTGAACGGATCGGGCCACTGGTCAACCGGCGCGGTGTTGCGGTCGCCGATGCGGTACTGCTGCGGTCCGAAAGGCGTGTCGATGTGGAAGAACTTCGGATAGGCGTTGCCCAGCATGCCCACCGTGGAAGCGCTGTAGTTCGCATGAGGCGCGATCAGCACGCGGCCTTTCTTCACCTTGATGTTTTCCATCATGATGTATGCGGACATGGAAGTAGCCGGTTCATAGGGATGTTCGCCGCCGGTGTAGAACATGCTTCCGCCGGGAACGCCGGAATCAAACACGTAAACCGGCGTGTCCGCCATGGTGCCCTTGATGGGAGGGAACCAGTCGGAAAGCATCTTCTTTTCGGTGAATGAATCGGAAACGACGACTGTTTCCTTGAAATTGCGCAGTTCGAGGAATTCCCTGCCGGCCATCCAGGCAAGCACGCCTGCGACGGCAAGAAAAGCCAGTTTGCGGACGGAGGCGCCTTTTTCATAGTTGAATGCCATGGTTCCGCCTCCTACTTGATGCGCAGCGCGCGAAGAATGAAGGGAATCAGAGCGTAGGCGTAAACAATGTCATAGACAATGGTGCGCCGCGTTTTTCTGAAGAAGAGCCCCCTCAGCAGCACCAGGCCGCAGATGCCGGCCATGATGAAATAGATATAATGGATGATCTCATTGGCATTGCGCATAAACTCGTCCATAAAAATCATCCTCCTTTAGTAGACGATGAGCCAGCTCAGCTTATTGGCGTAAATCAGCATGAGCACAGCGACAATGGCCATAAAGACACACGGAACGATGATCGATCCGAGGAACGACATATAACTGCCTTTATAACCTGAAACGTCAATGGCCACACGGCCTGAGATGCGCGACGGCGGCAGGCAGTCGCCCAGCGGGTAAAGCAGGCTCAGCGCCGTTGCCACGATTGTGACGTTCACGCCGATGGAATTGAACAGGAAGATCAGCGGCGTGCCGAGGATGATGCCGCTGCTGTAGCTCAGAGAACCCTGCGCCAGAGGCAGCACAAACGGCGCAGCCACGTAGATCAGCATCACGGGCAGCGTGATGAATGTGATGGCGATCAGGCCGCGGACACCCGTTGCCGTCATGATGTTCACCAGAACGCCGACGCTGATGACCGTTGCCAGCAGGGGGAACACCTGTTCGGAAGTTTCAGTCAGCACCTGATACCAGCGCATCAGACCGCTCTTTTTGGGAGAAACGGCCATGGCCACAAGCGTGCTGATGATGAAGATCAGCGGAATGCCCAGAGTGGGAATGCTGAACGCCGCGTATTTTGAGAGCATCAGAAGAACGATGAACACCACAAGCGGCGTGAGGATCCTGAACCAGTTCATGCCGGCGGGAACTTCGGGCAGTTCGCGGAGAATCTGCTCCTTCGGCTCGGGCTTTCCGCCGCGGAGAAGATAGAACACCGTGAAAATGGTGATGACGACGATGGGCACCAGCAGGGGAACATCAAAGCCCACATAGGGCATGTTGGCCTGGGCGCACATCAGCATGACCCACAGGTTGATGGGCGGTGCAACTGCGGCCAGCATTGAGGTCACATAGATGAAGGCCACGATCTTTTTCTCTCCGATGCCCATGAAGCGCAGCACCGTGGCGACCATGCCGCCGACGACGAACATCGAAACACTGCCGGCGCCGGTCAGAGCACCGGGAATCAGCATGATGACCGCGAGCAGGAAGAAAAGAACCCACTTGCTGTCATAGAAGCGGTTGACCATTTTGCGCACCAGCGCGTCCATGGCGCCCGTTTCAGAGTAAAAGTTGATGAAAATGGAAGCCGTCAGGAACGTAAATGCCACGTCAAAGTAAGTAAATGTTCCTTCCACCAGAAGCCGGACGGGGAACCCCAGACCGCCGGCCAGAGCACCCGCGACTGCCGCAACGACCATGGAGAGTTCGGGCGATTTCAGTTTCCAGCTGGCAAGGGCAAAGACAATCACCATGACAGCCAGAACCATTGTAGATTCGGCGTACATACAAAACCTCCTGTCACAATAAAGACGCGTTCAGAGCAATGGCGGGGGAAACGGCTCTGCTGTTTCCCCCGCGACCCGCAGGCTACTTGGTGTACATGCTCTTGACGAAGATGCCCAGATCCATGGCACTGTCAAGATAGGTGATCGGGATATTCTTCTCCTTGGCAAGAGTGGTGAACTTGCCGTCCTCGTCGCCTTCCTTGTTCACGACAATCTGATCGGCCAGCGGAATGATCGCGTCGATGGAACGCTCGTCAGCGCTGCCCGGCTTGCCGCGGCGTGCCTTGCCCTCAATGTGGGCGGCGATGATCTGGATGCCCAGCTCTTTCGCCTTGGCCATCATGGCGTCCAGACGCTCGATTTCCTGGTCAATCGTGATGCCCGAGGCGCCCAGACCCTTGGCGGATGAACCGATGACCACAATCATGGTCTTGAATCCGCCCGCGACCAGATCTTCAGGCTTCGGCTCAGCGTTGTAGGTGAAATCGTCTATGGCCTTGGCGCGCCGGATCAGCAGACGCCCCATCTTGCCGCCGGGGCCCTGTCCGGCATTTGTCAGAAGCATGGGTTTCTGGCCTGCAGGAGCAGGTGCGCCGGTGACGCTGCCGAATGCACAGGACGAAACGGCAAGAGCCAGAATCGTCACAACCAACAGAGACAGAGAAAATTTTTTCACGTAATTGCCTCCTTCGTGAAATAAACCGCTTTTGCCGCCGAAACAATATTTCCAGCAGCGGAATGATCCGCCGAATCGGATCCTGCCCTTTTTATAATGGAAAACTAAAAACAAATCAAGATGATTTTCAAAAGTATACTGCATACGTTTTTAAGGCAAAGAAATCTGCATTTTACAAAAATATACAAAATGAACAGTCGATGATAAAATTATTATGGCCGAGCAGAACTGATTAGTTCACTTTTTTCTGATAAAACATAAAAATTTAAGGGATGCGGACAGATTCTTTTGTTTTTTTTGTCGCCCCATATATAAGAAAAAAAACTGATTCACACCTCCGGCACGGCAGAAAAAAGCCGCTGCGGCAAACGTCTCAGAAGGCGCAAATGCTCTGCGGCAGCACAGGCTGAATGTCAGAACAGCCGAAGGATAAAGCCCGGACCGGCCGGGTTCTGTGCGCAGCTGCGCCTGCCTTTTAAAGAACATTCTCCCGGCTGAACATGCAGAGGCGCAGCGGCGGACGCGTTCTCAGGCCTGACTGCCGGCGGCCCGTCTGCCTGAACAGGCGCTTCAGGACAATAAAAAAGGAATGCCGCATCAGGCGGCATTCCTGCTGTGTTTTTTGTGCATTTTGCGGACGGTTCCGGCCGGCGCATTTATCCGGGCAGGCACGTGAACAGACCGGGGATTTTCCGTGCCGGGAAGGTCCTGCCTGCAGGGCAGTTCCGGCGCGCCGCACGGCTTTTGCGGTTCAGGGGTTCTGTTCGTAGGCGGTGATCATTCCGTCAAGAACTTCAAAACTCCTGTGAAATCCGTATTTTTCGTAGAGCGGGCCGGGATTGTTCCCGTTGCTGACATACACCAGCAGACGTTTTAAATCCCTGCGCGAGTGCAGCCACTGCATGGCAGCTGTCATGAAATGCTGCCCGATGTGCATGCCCCGGTACTGCGGCAGAACATAGAGATTTACAAGCTCGCCGATTCTGCAGGGCAGCTTCAGGCCGTCAGGATAGAGCCAGTGACTGTCCGGCGGAAAAGATGCGGCCCAGCCCGGGCGCACTGTGCATGATTTTTCAGTCACTGTTTCCGTTGAGGCAAAAACGTAGCCGACGGGCTGACTGCCGTCAAACGCTGCCAGACAGAACTTCTCGCCGGCGCTTTCAAATGAAGGCGCCAGCCGGTTGTCAAAGTTCATTGACGCGAGAATTTCCCTGTATTTTGACGCCCGGGACGCCTGCAGCTTCATCAGCGCATCGCAGAGCGGCCTCAGCAGCTGAAGCGATTCGGCGTCGATTTCCCGATAAGTTATGTTTTTCATGCGGAGAGCTCCTTTCAGTTTCTTTCATCACATTTCCGGCACCTTTTCACGGCAGTGCCGTCCGGCTGCTGCCTGAAAACGCCCGGCCTGTCTGCATGGCAGCTGCGGCGGGCTTCTCTTATCTGCCGCGGCCGGCGGCAGCTGAGCGGTTCCGGGAAGTCCTGCACAGGGCACTGTCTGCAGATTTTTCTGTATATCCTCTGGCACATCTTCTGCCCGTGAACAGAGTATCAAATTATGCCGGAGATTTAAAGTAACTCAGAAAATAATGAGCTGCTTTTAAATTTAAAAGTGCGGGCCGCAGACAGAAAACAGTCAGAGTTATGAACAATTTTAATGTGGATAACTTCGTGTTTTGGTGGATAATTTTGAGAAAAAAGGGCAAAACACATCAGAACCGCTTTTGTAACAGTGGATTTTACACAATTATCCACAGCCTTCCTGTGGATAAACTTTCATCGTACGGCAGAACGGGTTCTTTTCAGCATCCGGGTTCTGCAGGTGAAAAATGACTGGGAAAGAGTTTATTTTCATGCCGGCTGCCTGCAGCGGAAGACCGGCACCGTCAGTCCGTGCGTCCCGATATGTCCGTGTCTGAGGCACATATCCGGGCGGGCGCGGAAAAAGGTTCCGCCTGCGCAGGGGCGGAAAGGAAATTGCAGAAAAAGTACAGTTCAGAAGTTATCTGCACCGGCAGAAGTCCCGCGTCTGCATTCCGCGGCAGCCGTGCGGAAAGAAAAGGTCACTGTTCCATCCGGTTCAGAATTCATCAGTTTTTTGTAATGCCGAAATTTTACGGTGATAAATCAGCGGTTATGTTTTTTTAAAAATTGAACACTTTCGTGCATGGTTATGAAAGATAATGTATAATAAGGCAGGGAGGGACGCATGATGCTACGCTCTGCAATTCTCGCTTATCTGCCATACGCTCTGGCGACAGCCTTTTCACCGGGGCTGAACAATGTGCTTTTCATCTGCTCCGTCAGCCGTCACGGCTGGAAGAAAAGCAGATATGTCCTGCTGGGAATCGCCTCAGGGTTTCTGTGTATGATGATCCTGTGCGCGCTGTTCTGCTACCAGCTTGCGAAGCGGGTGCCGCAGGCGGCAGAGTACATGGAATACATCGGCGCCGTCTATATTCTCTGGCTTGCCTATCGGGTGGCCGTAAGCCGCATTGGCGAGGGAAATTCCAGTGCTCCTGAAACCTTCATAAAGAGCTTTCTCGGCGAGTTCCTGAACGTGAAAATCGTGCTGTATGCCATGACAGTTTACATGGCGTACGTCCTGCCGCGGGGCGCCGGCCTGTGCCAGCTGATGGTGCACGCCGTAATCCTGACGGTCATCGGCGCTCTGGGCTACTGCACGTGGGGCGTTGCCGGAAGTTTATTCGGAAAAACTTTCAGGGAATATTACCGTCCCTTTAATGTCGCCATGGCATTTGTTCTGCTGTGGTGCGCCGGCAGCCTGCTTTTCGGATGATGCAGACCCGTGTCTGCGGGGCTGATTCAGAAACGTCAGGCCGTGCCGCAGTTTTCCTTAAAGGAAGCTTCCCGCTCTCTTGTGTCTGTGTGAAGAAAAATGAGCCGCGAAAAATACACCGGCCGGGTTCCGCTGCGGTCTGCGGTTGGCAGCACGGGGCAGCCCTGCAGTCTGAAGTCTGTCTGCGCCCGGCATATTTCCGCCGAAAACCGCTGCCGGCGCGGCTGGGATAAAATTCTGCGGATCAGCTTCACGCCCGTACTGCGCATGTTCTCGCACCGGGGCGCGTCGTCTGCTGCGCGGCCATGGGAACGCGGTGAACTGAAAATTTTAACTCAGCTGCGGGAGCGGAAATTTCAAAATTCCTGCTTCCGTTTGTTATCGCGCTGTACGGCGGCTGTTCCGTTTTGTGCGCTGCAGCAGCAGAGAAGCCCCGTTCCGCACGGAACGGGGCTTCTCTTTCAGGCAATTTTAAGGTTTGAGGCGGTAAATAGTTCTGGGGAACGGAATGACTTCGCGGATATGGGGCAGCCCGCAGATCCAGGTGATGGTGCGCTCAAGGCCGATGCCGAAGCCGCTGTGGGGCACGCTGCCGAACTTGCGCAGGTCAAGGTACCAGTCGTAGTTCTCGGGGTTCATTTTGAGCTCTTTCATGCGGTTCAGCAGGGCGTCGTAATTTTCCTCGCGCTGGGAGCCGCCGATGATCTCGCCGTAGCCTTCGGGGGCCAGCAGGTCGGAGCAGATGACGGTTTCGCCGTTATCCTCGGGGTTGGCTTTCATGTAGAAGGCCTTGACGTCGCGGGGGTAATTCTCCACGAAAATGGGCCGGTCGTACTGCTGGGTGAGAATGGTCTCGTCGTCGGCGCCGAGGTCGTCGCCGAACTTGATGTCGCTGCCGAGCTCGTTGAGCTTTTTGACGGCATCGCGGTAGTTCAGGTGATAGAACGGGCCGGCGATGACTTTTTCCAGCGGCGCGGTGTCGCGTTCAAGGGTTTTCAGCTCGGCGGCGCAGTTCTCAAGGACATGATTCACCGTGGCGGAAACGAGTTCTTCCTGCACCTGCATGTTCATTTTGTTGTCGTAGTAGGCCATTTCGGGTTCGCACATCCAGAACTCGGTCAGATGGCGGCGGGTTTTCGACTTTTCGGCGCGGAAGGTGGGGCCGAAGCAGTAGACTTTGCCGAATGCCATGGCGCCGGCTTCAGCGTAAAGCTGGCCTGTCTGGGAGAGGTAAGCGGTCTGGTCAAAGTAATCCAGCGAGAAAAGCCCCTCGACGCCCTCACCGTTGGAACCGGTCAGGATGGGGCTGTCAAGCAGGAGGAACCCGTTGTCGCGGAAAAATCTGCGCCAGCACCAGATGATCTCGTCGCGGATATGCATCAGCGCAAACTGGCGGCTGGAGCGCAGCCACAGGTGGCGGTTGTCCAGAAGGAAGTCGATGCCGTGGTCTTTTTTGCCGATGGGATATTCTTCGGTGGGATTCTGGACGACCTGCAGAGCTGTCACTGTGAGTTCAACGCCTGAAGGGGCGCGATCATCGGCGCGGACGGTTCCCGTGACCTCTACGCTGGCCTCAAGCCACAGCGCCTTTGCCGCGGTGAACTGGTCGTCAGGAACTTCTGATTTGACCATGACGGCCTGAACGAAGCCGCTTCCGTCGCGGATCTGAAGGAAATGAATCTTCCCCGAGCTGCGTTTGTTGTACATCCAGCCTCTGACGCAGACGGCCTCGCCGATATGGTCTCTGAGATCTTTAATGTATACCCATGGTGCCGACATAAATATTCAGCCTCCTGTGTTGAATTTTTAAGTTTTCCAGTTAATATTATCACAGATTCCGAAAAAATTTTTTTCTGAAATTGTTCCACTTCAGTGTGTATATATGATACACTATTACAGTGCTTTACAGCGGCACGGCGTGTTTTTTCTCAGGCCGCAGTTTTTACAGCCCGACCGGGCGCGGAATGCGGCCCTGCGCGGCGCCGGCCTGCTTCCATGGCCTTAAGACCGAAAAAGGCTGCAGTTTACAGGGGGGTTTTTTATGGATCTGGATGAGAATTTAAGGCTGGAGGAAACCATTGCCCTAAAATGGTCAGCC
>Ga0256404_1006027_pt1 | contig 20572 bp, 19 predicted proteins | sample RumenRJG_01DNA_FD_185990 | JGI IMG/M metagenome (GOLD analysis project Ga0256404, IMG submission 185990) | Bovine rumen microbial communities from Lethbridge, Alberta, Canada - RJG_01 | ecosystem: Host-associated > Mammals > Digestive system > Stomach > Rumen | place: Canada: Alberta | collected...
TGCGGTGAACACGACATCCGCATCTCCGAGAACGAACTTACCGTCGGTAACCTTGATTCCCTCGGCAGACCAGGAGGTGGACTCGTATCCGTCCTTCTGATAATCCGCTTTGACGATGACCTCGGTTCCGAAATCGTAGGTCTCTGTATCTCCGAACTGCGTTCCGTTCACCATGTAGGTGATGGTGTGCTTGTTAGGTGATGATGTGGATTCGATAATGACATCTTCATCCCCCATAACAAATGTACCATTCGCAAGAGAAATGTCCTTGGAAGACCATTGGGTGAAAGTATAGCCAACTTTTTCTGGAGTCTGCCTCAGAGTTACTGTTTCCCCGTATGTTCCAGTTTCGATTTCACCACAAACAACACCATCGATAGTATAGGTGATTTTGTGAACATGCGGGTGGTAAACAGCATTTACACTCAAATCCTTGGTAGGAACGCCAAATTCCTCCCAGGATCCGTCATATCCTGTTTTTTCAGGTACCTCTGGAACTATGATTTCTTGACCCCAAACATACATCAACTCGGTTAACGGTTCACCATCCACGACGAAGGAGAGCAATGGATTCATAACGAGGCCCGACACACCCTCTTTAACAGAGAACTGCCGACCGGAAACTACTTCGGGAGCCAACTCCAACGAGCTTCCGTCGGTAGATAGAAACGCTGGCCCGTTTATTCCGCCATACTCAATGCTTGTAATTGACTGCGGGAATGCAACTTTCGAAAGATTGTTGCATCCCTCAAATGCATGACTGCCGATGGTCGAAACGCCTTCTTTGATCGTGGCGGTTTTTGCAGATTTTTCACATAATACTGCACATACGGGAACACCATTTTCAATCCCATAAACAACACCGTCTTCGACCAAGTATGAACTGTTTTCACCGGTGCAAACAATTCTTTTTACCGATGGATAATTTAGCAACGTAACCAGGTTATCATATGATCCAGAATACCCACAAAGATCTACTGTTTCAATATAGTATAATTCTGGATTGAATGTGCCTGGATTGTTGATTTCCGCAGCTAAATCCGCGTCAATAAGATATCTACAGTTCATTTCTAAAACTTTAAAGTTTATACAACCAACAAATGCAGACGGATCTATGAAATCGAAACCAACATCCCGAGCATAGTTCAAAGTTTTAAGAGATGTGCAATTTGCAAAAAGATGGCCTGTTATCGGAAATTTGCTACCAGCAATCAAACTGACTGTAGTCAAATCTACACAGTTCTGAAAACTACTCGAGCCGAGAGATATCCTATTTGATTCAACCATGAATGAGGACAAACCGGAATCTGCAAACGATTCTCTTTCTAAGTAAACGCGCTCAAGACCGTTTGGAATCTGAATCGTTTTCAGGGAGGTGCAGCCTTCGAAAGAAGCTTCGCCCACAACAAGCCTTTGAGCAGCACCCTTTAATAGAATCACTTGCGATAGTTCCGTACACCCCCTACATAACTGACTGGCAATCCCGGACATGTTGGAGGCTCCATAAGAGATCTCGATTTTCACAGGGCGGTCTAGATAAAGTGTCAAAGATTGAATGCCAGAACCGAACAGGGCGCCTGTGTTCAATATGGTATTTTCATCAGTAATAAATGTCTGAAGATTCGAACATCCTTTGAATGCATATGCACCTATTTCCATCCCAGATGCATTAAAAGATTTGATTTTCATATTCTCGAAAGCACGAGTCCCCACATACCCTGTTTTCGAATAATCTAATGAAAGATTCTTTAAGGACGTGCCAGAAAACATCATATCTCCGATTCTATCGATAGTCGTCATTGATACAGTCTCTAATGCCGAACAATTCTTGAAAGTGTAATTATCCATTAGAATAACGTTAGGCAATACAATAGAAACTAGAGAGGTACAGCCTTCGAACGATCCTCTGTATTTGCTTGTACCTACAGATATCGTTTTTGTATAGTCCTCGCAATCGATTTCTGTGATTTTAGAACAACCTACGAATGCATCGAGAATTGAGGTCACACTCGCAGGGATCGTAACCTTCCCTTCATAGGTCGGAATGCATGCAAATAATTCTCCGTCTTTACCGATAGAAAGAGGGCCCAACTGGGACCATGCAGAAAAATCACCTGTGACTGTGATGGATTCTAAATTGGTTCCGTAAAACAAATATTTATAATTGTTTTTATCGACATTACCAAAACTAACCTTCCCCAAAACAACATGCTTAAGTGAATCAGTTTTGAATGCTGAACCATCAATAACAACTTCATTCGAGATTCCGAGAGATACATTTTCAATACCGGCATTGCAAAATGCAGACGATCCAACCTCCCTCAGATTCTTAGGCAGGTCAGCAAGATTAACATGCATACAATCTCTGAATGCATTTGCACCAATCAATTGGACACTTTCTGGCAATTCTGTAAGAACCAATGAGGTACAACCATAGAACATTCCTTCCTCTATACGATTTAAATCCGCAGGGAACGTTATTGACTCAAGTTTTGAACAGTTGTAAAATACATTTTTACCGATATTATTTGGTGTTTTTGTCAAAATCACATCAATCAATGCAGAGTTTGCAAATGCATAATCACCGATTGAAGTTACCCCATCAGACAGCACCAAATGTTCTAACGAACTGTTGTAGAATGCATAAGCATCAACATTAACAGCCACCGTTACAGAACCGGTCTTTCCACTCGGGCATAAAAGGAGAAGAGATTTGTCCTTAGTGAAAAGAATTCCATCTTCAGAAGAAAACATCGGATTGCCTTCCGCCACAGATATAGCAGAGAGCGTGGTTGGCCACATTGTCTGTCTACTCATATTAGAACCAAGATTCAACTGCGAAACTGAAGCAGGCAATAGCACTGTCTCAAAGGAACAGTTGAGGAATAATTCGTAACCGTAGATGTTGTCCACACCCTCTTCAAAAATAATGGATGTCAAGGAAGCACAGTCTTTGAATGAGCGACTTCCGAAGGAGTTTACAGATCCAGGAATGTATATACTTTCCAAGGACGAACAGTTTTCAAATAAAGATGTGGGAACGGATTGGAGTTTGCCAGAGAGGCCCATCTCGGTCAAAGAAGTACAACCAGAAAATGCAAAGGATCCGATATTAGTAACACTGTCAGGAAGACTCATTTTGATAAGGCCTGTACAATTGCGAAAAGCAGATTCCCCTATTGTTTTCAAACCGTTATTTAAATTGATTTCACAAAGACTGCTGCATCCTGCGAAAGTATTCAATCCAATAGATGTCAAATTCGTAGAGGTAAACGTCTTCAATGCAGTACAATCTTTAAAGACGTTATCCCACAGTTCCACGATACTGGTCCCTAAAGAAACATTTGTGAGCTTAGTACACCCCGAGAATGCATTGTTGTAGATGTCGATGGGATTATCAGAATTGGGTAAAACCAACGAAGTAATATCTTTCTCCCTAAATGCGTCGGAGGCAATACTTTTGACAGAATAAGTACGACCGTTTACAGTAATACTATCTTTTATTATGACATCCGAATGAATTCCATCCCATCCAGTCACTCTGGCGCTAGGCTTTATTCCTCCGGATATAGTATATTCTGCACCGCCTTCTTCATCAATATATATGTTGGAACTGTCAGCGGCAGAAGCTTCATCTGACAGGCAGTTGCCTGTAACGACTATTGCTATCAATGCCGCCAGGAGGGTAACGTTTTTCCACAGAGTCATCGAATCTCCCCTATATCAGATGGGCTAGACCCATCGTAAAGAGTTTATGGGGGAGATTCCCCCTAAATGGTTTAATCAGGCTTTCCTGCGGTAGAAGTTGAATCCTACCAGCATGGCAATTGCGAATCCAATCACGATCAAGATGCCCACATACAGCACAATGTTCGAACCATCCTCTTTAGAAGGAGATTCTGAAGCAACGATGTACTCCGAGTTGTGATCGGTCTCGAAAGTCACGCTGGTGTCGGTGCTTGAAAGCACCTTCATCTCGGTAGACTTGGAACCGTCCCAGAAGTACACGACGGGGACCTTTCCGTTCTCCTTGGTGTACGGGAGAGTTACTTCCATCTTTCCGTTGTATTGGGTGCCGTCCGCAGTGAAGGTGAATTCGTATGCCTTTCCGGAAATTCCGGAAGTGCTGGTGATCTCCTTCACTTCGGAAACGACTACCTTGCCCACAAGATCGGCTGCGTCAGCAATCTCCACAGAGGTGTTCTCGGCCATCTTAACAGAGACAGTCTTCGTTCCCTCGGAGGGTTTGAAGGTTGTCTCTCCCGCAGGGAGAACGATCTCCGCGGCACCGTCTGTGCCTGCGGAGACAATCATCGCAGAGGTTGCGGTGAACACGACATCCGCATCTCCGAGAACGAATTTGCCATCGGTAACCTTGATTCCCTCGGCAGACCAGGAGGTGGACTCGTATCCGTCCTTCTGATAATCCGCTTTGACGATGACCTCGGTTCCGAAATCGTAGGTCTCTGCATCTCCGAACTGCGTTCCGTTCACCATGTAGGTGATGGTGTGCTTGTTAGGTGTATAGACGGCCTTGATCTCCTTGTCCTCGGTCGCTGCGGAGTAATCCTCCCAGGCGCCGGTGAAACCGGTCTTGGCAGGGACCTCGGGAATGGCGGCTTTGCCGTCCCAGGTGTATGTAACCTTTCCTACCTCCTTATCGTCGGCAATGAAGGTCAGCACAGGACAGATGACGAGCCCTTCGGTTCCGTCTTTCGCCATGTAAATGCGTCCGGCGAAGTTCGCCACGTCAGCACCCACAGCAGTTCCGGAAGCATCCTTGAAAGATGCGTCCGAACCAGCGTATGCAAAGGATGTCAGTCCCACGGGGAATGATACATATCCCAGGGAATCGCAGCCGTCGAATGCTTTTGCTCCGACGGAGGTCACCGTTGCAGGAATCTCCACGGAGACCACATCAGGCGAACAGATTACAAGTGCGACAGGTGCAGTGGGGGCGTCGACATTACTGTAATCGAGCCTGTATACCGCACCGTCGACCATTCCGTACTTGCTGTTCTCACCGGTCAAAGTAATCTTCTGGAGGCCGGGTATGGTCGCTATGACGGCCATTTTCGAATCATTGCTCACATCATCTCCAAACGAGGTGGAAAGCAGCCCTCCGAGATCAATTTCCCTGACGGTGAACTTGTCGTAGAGAGTGTCAGGGATCTCACTGACATACTGCACGTCATTGAGTTTCAGAGCATCTACCGAGCAGCCATCGAAAAGACGGAAGTCCAAAGACTGGCATGACAACGTCATGTTCGCTATGGAGCATCCGTTGAACGTGGTCTTCGACGTCATAGGTCCGCTAAAGTTGACCTTTTCGTCGAATACAACCGTCTTCAAAGAAGCACACGCATCGAACGTTCCAGCACCAATAGTCAAGTTTGATGCAGCAGATTTTCCGATGAACACAGACTCAAGACCGGTATTCTTGAAAATATCGTCCTGAGTCATTCCACCGAAGGAAACGGTCTTGTCCGTGGGGAAGGGGAAACTCTTCAGGGAAGTGCATCCCTCGAACATGGACTTACCTGCCAACGTGAATACTACAGCCTTACCGTAAACGATGTTCACGGTTGACAGTTTGGAACAGTTCATGAACAACTCCGCACTACCGATACTTCCGACATTAGTGGTGGTTGTACCGAAGGATTCGAGATAGATCGTGACGGATTCCAGACCAGTATTCTTGAAACAAGCCGTTGATTTGAATTTCTTCCCGTCAAGTTTGGCACAGGGAGTCAGAGATGGGTGTGTGGTGATGCTCTTCAGCGAGACGCAGTCCTCAAAAGCAGAACTGCCTATTCCACGGGACCTGACAGCACTCTCGTCAGATACTGCGATAGTCACAGATTCGAGGGAACTGCATCCTTTGAAGGCTGATTCCCCGATGAGGCTTACAGAAAGAGGTATAGAAACGGTCTTCAGAGCAGTACAGTTCTCGAACTCGCTGGCAGGGATGGCGGTTACGCCCTCCTCGATGACCAGGGATTCGATCGCTTTTCCCTTAAACACATCGGCGGCGATGGCGGTCACCTTGTAGTCAACGCCATCAACCGTAATCTTCGAAAGAATCGTCACGGATTTGACGGATTCCACATATCCGGTTACAGTAGCTGTTTCAGCACCAGGAGTGTATGAATAAGTACATCCCCCCCCCTCTCCCGGATCCGTATAATTCTCTGCCGAAGAAGAATCCGACAGAGCAGTGATTGCAACCGCCATTAGTGATAACAGAGCTAAAGCGATTGCTAAATTCCTAAACGAAATTATATCGACCTCCTCACCCCCCGGATTGTATCCCCGATGTTGCCACCGGGGATTGTTTTCCGAGGATTTTGGAATCGATGTTCGCGAATCAGGCAGGATATCCAGGGAAAGTAGGCATAGTAGATGCGTTAGGCGATCCCCAGAAAATCAAACCTATGTACGAACTGTCGACAGTGGTCATATAGGTCATGGTAGTATTGTTGAATGCCCATGCGTTATTATTTGCATGGTACTGTGCCCAATAGTACCAAACTCCATTGTTTCCGGAATAGGTGCCCAGATTAAGGATGTCACTGATCCATCCTCCGCTGGCTGTACAGCTAATTCCATAGGTATCGCAGTACCATTGGAATGCAGACATAGCGTTCCAGGGTTCGCTGCCAGTATAACTCGACTGCTTCACCTCGATCCACACTCCGCTGGTAATCTGGCTGTAGGTAATGGGGCAGTTCGAATTAAAAGTGGTCTGAGGAGTGACACCACTGGGGATTGCACTCGTATCCACTTTAAGGTAATAATGGAAAGTCGTTGCAGTTGTACCGGGGCTGGGGTAAACAACGATAACTGCAGATGCATGACTGCTACCAAGATTTGCAACAACTTCTACAGATTTCACATCAGCGGTACCAAGACTCCCTGCGTTTACCCTAACTGCTCCACCAGCATTGGTTGAGAGCGAAACGCAACTAGTTCCATCTCCGATGTCGTTCAGATACCATGTAGCATAATCCTCATCAGCATCTTCCGGAACAACATCGATATACAAATCGATGTACGTAGGTGATCCGCTTACGTAAATCACCGCACTATCGACATTCAAAGACATATCTGCCGTATTACCGATTAACGCATCCGAATCCTCAGATGCCATGAACGGAACAGCACAGGTCACCATGAGCATGGCGACCAAACCAGAAAGTAATATTGTTACCTTTCCTTTCATGTTATCACCTAAGTGATGTCGACGGCGTCTGCCTCCATGTAACATCCCCGGTCCCGTCGGAACGGTACCGTTCGTGTACACTTGACATTACCATCCAACGGTAATAGACATCCGCAGGATTTATACTTTATTTTTGGGTAATTTCTTACTTACAGTGGCATAATTCGCTTAGAATATATTTTCATTATTTAAATAACATATATAAATAATATTTAAAGAAAACACTTTTTTACAAAGAATTTTTTATGGATATATCAGTAGCACTCCATAATTTTATTATAATATCCTTGCCTATCCTCCCCCATCACCATGTTCCGCATCCTCGATCCCCCTCCCCGCCCCAAGCCCTACGGCGACGCCGACGCCGTGCACATCCTGGAGATCCTGGAAAGGCATCTCGGCTCCGGGAAGAGGACGGGCAGGGACGAGGTCATCGACGCCGCGGGCCTCAGCGAGGGCTACACCCGCCTCATCCTCGGGAAACTGGAGGGGATGGGGCTGGTGGACGTCTCCCCCAGAGGGATGATCGTCACCCCGCTGGGATGCGACCTCCTACGGACCCTGGGATTCTCGCTCATGGAGATCGACCATACAGATTCCGCAATAGGGACGTACCAGGTCGCGCTGCTGCTGAAAGGAAAAGCAAAAATGATCGAGAAAGGTGTGGAGCAGAGGGATGCCGCCCTCAAATCGGGCGGTGACGGATGCACCACCATCCTCCTCCGCGACGGGGAGCTCATACTCCCTCCGGACTGGAGCATCGACGAGCATTCCCCGGAACTGGCGGCGCAGATCCGCGCCCACGGCATGGAGGAAGGGGATGTGGTGCTCATCGGAGGCAGCAACACAGGGAAGAGGGAAGCCGCCGTGGCGGCCAACTCCGCGGCGCTGGAGCTTGTAGGTTGACACCTAACGCTCTATGAGACAGACCGTTCTGCCAAAGGATGCTTTAAATAATCGATAGAAGATAGTTAACTATCCTGGTAAGCCCCGCAGAGTTGGCCGCTATCGGAGTGGCCCTTATAACCTGCGGGCGAAGGATATTTTGTCTTCTATCATGGACAGTTTAGTGTCACCGTGTTCGTATTTGGCTCTCACGGAACCTGCTACGAAGTCTACCAGTTGCAAACACGGTGTGCTTCGAGTTTTTGGAAAGAAAATCGTCAACAGATGATTTGTACACTGACTCGTAGTCGGCGAACATACGGCCGAGAATCTCCTCGCCGTAGTCGGTAATCATCGAGGACAGCTTCAGCAGGACGTAATCGGTCACTGCCATGCTTCCTTGATCTTCTTGATAACTTCGGGATCCGTACAGACCCCCTGGGTAGGGCCGGGCTGATATGCGCCATACTGTTCATAATCGTCGATAGCCTTGGCTAGATTGGCCGCCGCTTCCGGCGTATCGATGACCATGGTCTCGTAGAATGATTTAGTAGCCATATCGCTGCCTCCGAATTACCATATCCTCAGCATTTTATAAGCTCTTGTATTAATCCGATGATCTGCAAATCGTTTTGCAAGAGGTCGTTATGAACCCCGAGACAACAAGGCTTACCATACTAAGGCGAGTCTCACCGCCTTGCCGGCCCCATCCTGATCGGATCCCCGCTGATGTCCCTAATCTTCAATACAATAATCTCCAGAGGCACGCCGGTCTCCGCCGCGGCCTCCACGCACCCTTTCCCCTCGGAATACAGGGCAACGGCGCGCTGGAGGTCCTCCTCGCCGTAGATCTTGTTAGGCTTTGGCAGAACCCCCCTCCAATCCGTGGATTTGCATCTGGGGCACATGTACGGCCTGGAACCCCCGCGGGGGATCCATTTGTGACCGCACTTCATACAGGAGACCTCCTGCCTCTGGCTGACATTCCATGCGGCGGACCTGCAGGAGGGGCACCTGCGCGGTATCGAGTTGCCACGGCTCCGCCAGGTATGTCCGCAGACCATGCACAGACGGTCGGTCCTGCATATCTCCCCGGCACGGTCGTCGCAGAACGATCTGCCGCAGAAGGGACACTTGATTATCCTGTCGGGTTCTTCCTGTTTCAAAGCGTTGTCTCCGGAATGGAGGATGAGGTGGGCTGTAATAAAACCTCGTTAAATCCATCAGGTGAAGGATATAATCCTGCATGGGTCCGGAAATTACGTCGCAACGATGGAATGATACAAACTGATGATAAGGTATCGAAGCAGGAAAAACAGATGAGATCATTTTCTCAACGCTCTTGCGAGACAGACTCAAGGACCACGCTGGGAGAGAGGCCTTTCCAAGAGACGTATGCAAAAAATAACGTTCGCATAAACCTGGATAAGGGAAGGTTATGGGGATCTCTCCCCACGTTTATTATCAGGGGGATGGGACTGCCTCGTTTCCCCTCAGACTCTTGAACCTGTACGGCACCTCCATCGCACCGACCTTCCATTGATACCCGGCTTTCTCGACCCATCTCCGCAGCGTGGTCTTGGGAGTCCCGAGAACGAACTCTATCGCCTCATCGGTCAGCCCCATCGACTTCAGCTTGACAGCCATTCCGACCGTATCTTTCTCCTGCTGGCACTGTTCCACCTCCCTGACTTTTTCCTCGCTCATGGATGAAGTATAATCGCGGACATAGGCCTTCGCGGTAAGGGAGGATACGTTCTCCAATCCTCTCCAGAACGAGGCGAAATCGAATCCCTTCCTGTACCTGAGGACGGATGCATCGCTGATCTTGTCGTAGAACCAACCGGAATCCTTCTCGGTATCGGTCCATTCTGTGTACGAACTGCGGATGTGGACGAGATTGCCGCCGATCACCGTGCCCCCGGTGGTATCCCAGCGGTTCCAGTCAATATCCAATCCGAGATCCTTCTTGGTCTGATCCCATTCCTTCTTCGATTTGTATCTGCTCCAGAAATAATCCGCTGCATGGCGGCGGCCCGTCCAGTCGTTCTCGAATTCGCCGACATCCTCCGTTCCACTGAAGAACAGCATCACGCCCAGTTTCCTTCTGTTGAGGATCAGCAGCTTGAGGTACCGGGAAAGATCGTCCTTCCCTTCGTCGTAGAAGAAACGGTTGAAGTCGTCCAGGAACAGGGCCAGTTTCCTCCCGGAATCGGAGAGCTCCACCATCTTGTCGAAGAACTCCTCCAGACTGTCTATGTGGTGCACGCGTTCTGGGTAACATACCTTGGTCCCTTTCTCATCCTTGCGGTACATGAAGACGTTCGTGACTATCTCCCATTCCCCGCAGCCGTCGAATCCCTCGTGGAGGAGGTACATCATATTCATCAGGAAATGGGTCTTCCCGATCCCGAGGTTCCCGTAGAGGTAATGGAACTTCCCCGGTGACATCATGGTCCTGAAGAAATGATCGTCCTCGACATCCTTGGAATAGACCTCGAAGGCCTGGTCCGGAATCGTCCGCTTTTGGACCTCTTCCTTCTTTATATATTCCTGAGAGGCCTCCGACCCCCCTCCATTTTGGACCTGGGTCATTCGGCCACCCCCTTTCCGGACCGCCTTGAAATCAGATCCTCCACCTCCGGCTTCCTCCTCATGAGCGTGGCCTTAGGGATGCGGAGATCCTTGGAGATGAGATTCCAGGAACTACCGTTCATGCGAAGCGTGGCGATGGTGTCGAGAGGGATGTCGTCCCTCCTCTTCCTGCCGAGCTTCGCACCGCGTGCCTTGCGGGCCTCAAGGCCTTCCTTCGTCCTCTGAACGATGATCTCCCTCTCCCACTCGGCGATGGCCCCGATGATCTGCATCTGCACCTTTCCCATCGGAGTCGAACAATCGATCTCCCCGATGTCGGCACAGATGAGCTTCACATTGTAGGCCTGAAGGTTTGACATGGTGATGTTGAGCTGCACCAGGGACCTCATGACCCTGTCGAGCTTGGTGACGAGGATCGCATCGAACCTGTGGTTCGAAGCATCCTCCATTAGATCCTTCCACCCGGGACGGTTGGCATCCTTAGCCGAGGCCTCGTCCGAGTATTCGTTGAACACCTCGAACCCTCTGTTCTTGGCGATCTCCCGGAGACGGGGGAGTTGATTGGTCTCGTCCTGTTTCCTGGTGGAGACGCGGACATAGATTGCCACGATCATTCCACCACCGCCTGCAGATTGGGTCTGAAAAGGCACTTCCTCTCTTTCGGCCCTGCGGCGGTTTTATACGCGAAACAGTTCGAAAACCCTACTCCAATAGGGGTTCCGTTTGGCATGAAAACTGCATAGTTTTTCATGATGAGCCAGACGTGTTAAAAATAGAAAAGATTGAACCGACTAAAAACGGTTCAAAAATCAGAAACGTATAGTTGTATCGATTCATTGAAAAACGACGTTTTATACCATGAGTATAAATCGGATTACTGCCCACTCAATCATGGCCGATTCTGCTTAAGCGCATACATTGCATCGCACTTTTCTTTAACAAAATCTGTAGGAGCGTGCAATATACAATACATGCCGGCTTTCCTGCTAGCAAAGAACGCACTGAAGTCTTAACTGATGTGACGCGTTCCCCAAATATTAAAACGGCAACCTATGAGAGAGTAACTTAACCACTATTCTTGGTCAAACTTGGGTCAAACTTGGGTCAAACTTGGCTCAACTTGGGTCAAACTTGGGTCAAACTTGGCTCATTTGACTATCCATTGACCTTTTCCTTTACCGCCGACTCTCTCAATCAACCCCTTTGCTTTTAGCGCCTGGATTGCCCTTTTCACGGTAGCCATAGACAGAGAAAGTGACTCGGCAGCAGAAGACATGGATTGATCGGGATTCATGGCAAAGTAATCATAAACCGCAGATTCTGTCGAAGTTAAGTGGGATTGATACGTTGCAACTTCCGTCAAAGCGGTTTTACGATACATCGTTACCCTGAAATTGGTGGCCCATTCCTCGAACACTGGTTCTTTCAATCCATATGCCTGGCACTCTTCGAGAATCCCCTTGATTCCGCGCCCCCACCCTTCGGAGATGTCGGCCAAAGCAAATATGCGGCTGAGAATAGGATTTCTACGCGCCGTTGCACCGGACATGATACTGTCGATAGTCAGTCCGCCGAACAATTTACCCGGAGAGATCACTTCCAGACGGTCTTCGTACAATGCGACGTAAATGGGGTTGGTAGATTGGTAACTGCAATGTAATGCCGCATTGGTAATGATTTCCCTTATCGCTTTAGGCGGCATTTCATAGACATCGCGGCGGGTAATACCCTCGGTTGTGTACGACTCCAGCCTAATATTCTTCAGAACGAATGCATACGCGTCCTCAATCTGTTTGTATATGGGGCCCTCGCATTCCCTACGGTCGAGAAACATGGTCTTATCCAGATTCTTCTCCTTTCCCTTGAACATCGCACAGCGGATGGTTGTGTTTATGAACACATTACCCAGAAGAAGTGCGTATGCATTGGTTGGGGAGTAGCCGCAGCTCTTCTTTATCAGAACATGTTCGTTAATCAGGTTCTGTATGGTCACCTCCCTTCCAGACATCTCGGAAAGATCCCTGCATATGCGTTCGACGCCCTCTGTCTCCACAGTACAATTGAAATTCATTTGAGAGTCGAAGGACTCCTTACGCCCTTCGAGCTGTAACTCCTTACGGGTTCTTTCGTCAGCGGGTTTGGAGATTCCCGCGAGTCTCACATACACACCTTTGTTGTATCCTTCGGACTTCAAGTAATAAGGGCGGTCCGGACCGGGGAATATCTCCAGAATGATTACGGTCTTGTCTTCCAGAGTTACTGTCTGCATGTCAAAGCGAGGTGTGGGCACACAGAGAGATGTGATTGTGTCTGCGATCTGATCCTTTACCTTGGAGACAGAATCCTGATTAATGCCCAATATGTTGGAATCGTCGTCGACACCGAAAACGATGCGGCCGCCGGAACCGTTGCTGAATGCGACCACGGTCTTGACGTACTTCTTGGACTCTGACGGCACCATCTCTTTGAATTCAACCATATCGGATTCGCCCGCAGAGATTATGCTGTCCAAATTCATGGGATCAATACTCGATAGATTCCTGCCTATTTTATGGTTTCAAATCCAAAAGACGATTTGTCCACCACCACCATTTTTCGATGGGAAGGAAGCATCGGCTACCTCCCGCGGCGCGTATATATCTATCTTCACCCCCCGGGAAAAACAGGGAAAAACGAGAATTGATTCCTCATTGACCCCCAAAGGATCTGACGGGGATGGACAATTCGATAACCTTATCTAACTCTCCAAAAAGGTAGGTTCATATTATCTGAATGGGGTTGATCATGATCCCCTTTTCACATCGAATCCCCTTGCATCTCATTTTGAAACAAAGGCGACACTCCTGAAGGATAGGGCTCCATTCGAATCCCGTTTTATACCGAATAAAATTGCTAAGAGGAGTAATTACACTCTGATGGGATTTAGTCGCCTTATAATCCGTCTCTACCAAATGCTCTTCGATAATTGATGCTTAACAACAAAACAACTTAACAAAGAATCCCTCGAATTGCAAGGACAGATACACATCACATGATCAGAGTCGAACACCCATTGTAACAGTTTCTAAAATCTACATGGGTGTTACGAATTATAATGTACCGTGTTATTTTCAGAGGTATAAATAGTTTTAAATTTAATGTTCCTTAAAAAAATCATGTCTGGCTAGTGGTAATGAGCGGACCCGCCGGGATTCGAACCCGGGTCTGGGGCTCCGGAGGCCTCTATGCTATCCAAGCTATACTACGGGACCGTATGATAAAAAGGGTAAAAGATAGTGAGATCAGGAAAGGTGGCCGGGGTGCCAGCCCCGGCATATGGCCCCAAACTGAGAGGGAAAGGAGCCTTGGAGATTTTCCTTCACTCTTTGTTGTTGAACTCGGTGTAACCGCAGCGTCCGCAGGAGGTACGGTCCTTGTGGACGGCCATGAAGGTTCCGGGTCCGCACTTGGGGCAGACGGGCTTGGTCCTGGTAACGGAGTCGCCCTCGACCTTGTATGCGTCTTTCTTCTGAATGGGTTTCTTCACTGCAGGTTTCTTTGCTGCCATCTGAATCACTCCTGTGCTTCCTCTTCGGCGGGCTTGTCGGTGTAGCCGTTCCTCTTGAGAAGGTACTCGTTCTCGTATTTCTTGGCGAGTTCCTCGGACTTGTAGATCTTGGCGTAGCCGTTGGTCTTTCCGACACCGTAGACGGACTTGAGGTCATCGACGATGACGAGGTTCCTCTTGGTGTTGAACTGCTTTGCGAGTTCCTCTGCGACTGCGTTCCTGCCGGGGGTTGCCTCCCTGGCGTGATCGATTACGAAGCAGACTTCGGTCCTCTCCTGAAGGACGTTGTCTTTCTGTTCTTTAATCTCCATTTTCATTTTGACTCCTCCATCATATCGTACAGCCGTGCGATATGTGTTCTCGTGGGGCCGTCCGTGTCGACGACTTTCATCCCTCTCCCGGGCCATCCGTAGATGACCACCGAGTTCTCAGGGGCATGGATGACACACGGCAATAGTGCCAGGTCCTCCTCCCCTTCGACCCTGATGATCCCTGCGGACCGCCCGGCCAAAGCGTTTTTGACGGCTTCAACCAGCTCGGAGGTTATCTCTCCGGGCGGATTGGAAACCACCGTCTCCGCCAGTCCCCCGTTCTTCACGAGGTCGGCGAATCCGGTGACCTCGTGCCTCTCCGTGAATCCATCGTAGATGGACAGGAGCGGCACGATGCCGTTCCTCCTCATCGTCAGCGAGACCACGTCGCCGACGGCGATTATGAGATGTTTAGCGTTGATTTCACGAAGGTCTTCTTCGCTGATGTCATATCCGACCGGTTCCTGGAAGACCTCCCTCCTTTCCTGGGGGAGCCTCCTTCCGGCCATGGCAATCAGCGGACCTTCAGGGCATAGACGCCGTTGGCGGTGATGCCCATCTTCTTGGCGATATCGGACTTCTCGAAGTCTGCGATAGCGACCATTCCCTGCCAATCCTTGGTGGCCTCTCCGCCGCAGCGGGGGCACACGGACTGGTCGGAGATGAAGTGACAGGACTTGCATGCAAGTTCGACTGCTCTTGCGGCTGCCATCACTCCTCGCCTCCTTTGCTCTCTCCCTTCTTGGCGTCTTCCTCGAGCCACTGGAGTTTTCCCAGTCCGGGCTGACGCATGGTGAGTCCGATCTTGCTGTCCTGAGGGGTCTTGTCATCGAAGGTCAGGCTGACGATCCTCGCCTTCACCCTGTCTCCGACCGCAAGGAACCTTCCGCTCTCCTTTCCGACGAGCCTCTGGTTGACCTGGTCGATGTCCACACGGTCATCCATCACCTGGCTGACGTGGAGCAGACCGTCGAGGGGGCCGAACCTGACGAACGCGCCGTACTCGCGGATCTCAATGACGATACCTTCGACAACCTCTCCGTCCTTGGGAATGTAGGCGAGCCTTCTGTACTTGACGGTCTGGTGCACCGCACCGTCGCCGTGTACGATAAGTCCCAATCCTTCTGCCCTGACATTGTCTACGAGGATGGTGAGACTGCGGTCCTGTTCCATTTTCCCTTCGAACTGTTCGTGCGACACCTCGCCTACGATGGCGTCGATGTCCTGTCCGAGTTTGGAGGGAGGGATGCGAATCTTACCCTCGGCTTCAGTTATCATGTACATTGAGGTACCTCTTGGATGGTCGCATTAGTCCTATCTCATATAAAAACCATAGGCCCTCTTTATAGGGTAAAAAGAGTAAGAATCCGAACGGTACTGACAGACATACAGGAAGATCCGGGAGGGCATGTCCTGCGGAATGCGATCCCTCCCGAAGGGTAACGGGCCTTCGACAAACGTGGGTTTTCCGATATCTGGCACATGCGGTCGTACGGTCAACGGGCGATCCGTGTGCGGGTACGCGGGCGGGCGAACTTATATTTATTACGGGGCCCTCGTGGACGGCAGTGAAATAACATGGCAGTCAAAGAAGACCCCAAGAGCAAATCGCTGAAGAAAATCCCCGTGAAAGACATCAAAGCCACCAAAGGCATGACCGTAGACGACATGCTGGTACAGATGGGCAAAGCGGGAGGATTCACCGCTCAGAAGCTCGCCGACGCCACCGATATCGTGGAGAAGATGGTCAAGAAGGACGGAGTCCTCAAGATCCTCTCCTTCCCCGCCTGCATCATGGCCACCGGTACCCGCGGTGTCATCGTCGATATGGTCAAGAACCACATGGTGGACGTCATCATCACCACCTGCGGATGCCTCGACCACGACCTCTCCAGGCTCTACGCCGCATACTACAAGGGCGACTTCATGATGGACGACAAGATGCTCAGGGAGCACGATGTCTCCAGGCTCGGAAACGTCCTGGTCCCCGACGACTGCTACGGACTCGTCCTGGAGGACAACCTCCTCCCCATGTTCGACGAGATCTTCGCAGAGACCCAGTCCATGTCCACCCACGAGATCATCGACAAGGTCGGAGAGAAGCTCGCCAACGTCAAGGGCCACGAGGACTCCCTCCTCTACTGGGCCCACCAGAACAAGGTGCCCATCGTCGTCCCCGGAATCACCGACGGTTCCTTCGGATGCCAGCTCTGGATGTACTACCAGACCCACAGGAAGCTCAGGATCGACCTCTTCGCCGACGAGCAGATGCTCAGCGAGATGACCAACGACGCCAAGTACACCGGCGCGGTCATCATCGGAGGAGGAATCTCCAAGCACCACGTCATCTGGTGGAACCAGTTCCGCGGAGGACTCGACTACTGCATCTACCTGACCACCGCCATGGAGTACGACGGATCCCTCTCCGGAGCCCAGATCCGTGAGGCTGTCTCCTGGGGTAAGGTCAAGAGCAACGCCAAGAAGATGACTGTCGAGGGAGATGCCACCATCACCCTCCCGCTCATCTACGCAGGCGTCCTGAACAGGCTCTGAGATGACCAAGAAGGTCCTGATCACCGGCGGCGACGGTTACGGTCGCACCATCGTCGGAGCTGCCGAAAAGGTGCTCCGCTCGGTAGCTCCAGACCTGGAACTGATCCATGGCAAGATGGGAGCCGAGGCGTACGAGGTCACCGGCTATGCCCTCCCTCCGGCCACGATGGACCTCATCAGCGAATGCGATGCCATGCTGGCCGGCCCCATCGATATGAAGGGTGTGCCGGAACGCGACCCCATAGCATCCATTCAGAAACAGATGGGCCTCTATCTGCAGTACAGGGAGTTCTTCCCCCTGTGCGACTACCTGGGCAAGGGATCCGTGGACATCGTGGCCCTGAGCCCCACTCCCGAGAGCACCATGGTGGTCCACGAGACCGAGAGCATCGACGGCATATCCTCCGAGATGTACACCGATTCGGACCGTCTCAGGGACATGCTCGCCGAGACCCTCAAGATCTGCGAACTGAAGAGCGGACGCAGGATCCACACCGTCGGCGACGGCATCCTCTTCAGGAACCGCGAGAAGGTCGTAGACGAGGTGCTGGGACAGTTCTTCGCAGACAGTGAGTTCAGAGTCGATCGGACTACCACCGCAGAGATGCTGTTCACTATGATACAGCACGGTTCGGACCCTTCCATACTGCTATGCGACATCCCCTCGGCCAACTGCATACACGGACTTGCGGCAGGGATTGTCGGAGGCAGCGGCCTCATGCCCTGCGCGTACCTCGGAAAGGACATGGGTCTTTACTGCACCGCCCCCATCTACCACACCGAATCGGTCGGAAGGGAACTGAATCCCACATCCGCCATCCTGTCGGCGGCGGCCATGCTTCTCATGTTCGGCATGGTGGAGGAATATACCCAGATACAGTCGGCCGTCTGCGAGATGTATAAATCCGGGCGCACGACCCCCGATGTGGGCGGCCACCTGGGCGCGGACAAATTCGCCCAGGGAATCAACGAGATTATCCATATGAACATGCATTCCTGATTGCAAAGGAGACAAAAAAATGAAGGACACAGGACACCGCCAGACCATCGAAGCCGCTTTGAACATGGAGAAGACCGACAGGACCCCTGTCAACAACTTCGCCCTCGTTACCGCCGCCCGCAGTGCGGGCATCATGGTGAAGGATGCTAGATACGAACCCAAGGTCTCCGCCAAGGTCTCCGTGGACTATGCCCTCAAGACCAAATCGGACTTCGTCAAACCGGTGGTCGATTCTCAGATAGTATTCATCGACATGGGCATGGATGTCCAGATGCCCGACGATGATTACGGACGTGTCCGCTCCAAGTACATCAACGACCTGTCGGAGATCGATGACCTGGCGTTCTTCGATCCCTCGAAAGCGTCCGAGTGCCCCCACTTCGACCTCTGCATCCTGCAGGCCCTGAAGGAGACCGAGAAGTACCTTCCCGAGGACCTCCACATCTGCGGACTGTCGTGGGGACCCATTTCCACCGCAGGGTACCTCATGGGTACCGAGGACCTCCTCATGGCCACCATGATGGGCGAGACCGAGACTGTCCGCAAACTCATCCAGAAATGCGCTGTGTTCATCGCCGAACAGGAGAGGGCGCAGATCGACGCCGGTGCATCCCTGATGTGGATGGCCGACCCCACGTCGTCCGAGGACCTCATCTCCCCCGACATGTTCGACCTCTCACTGGGCGGGATCAAGACCGCCATAGCCGGGGTCAAGAAGGATTACGATGCCCCCGCATTCCTGCACGTTTGCGGCAACACCACCGACCTCATCCCGCTTGTACGCGACACCGGTGCGGAGTGCCTCAGCTTCGACCATGCCGTCGATCCGGCAGTGGCAAAGAAGGCCGCAAACGGACGTCTGGCACTTATGGGTAACATTGATCCTGTGGCATACATTATGAACGGTAAGCCCGACATGATCAAACAGAAGTGCTACGAGATCATCGACGCCTGCGGAGCCGACGGAGGTTTCATCCTCGCACCCGGATGCGAGTCCCCCATCTCATCCCCCGACGCCAACGTCCTCGCCATGGGTGAGGCTGGTATCGATTACTGGTCGAGATGCTCCTTCTCGCCCGAACCGTCTCCTTCCTGGAGCTGTAAAAGCAGGATACCCCCGATAAGAATCGCCAGGAAGAAGATCTCTATGAGTGACAGGCCCTGGCTGAATATTATCCATCCGAATACGGCCGACATCACGGTACCGCATCCGGCCCAGACAGCATAACACATGCCTATGGGGAGTTTTCTCATGGCCACATAGAGAAGGTAGACGCTGATCAGACTGATCAGGTACGCGGCGATGCCCCACTCTACCTTCACGAAACCGTCGGAAAGGTTCATCACCAGCGCCCAGCACATCTCGAAGAATCCACCGGCCACCAAACATATCCAGGGGTTCATCAGAGACCTCCCGCCAGTTCCAGACCTGTGATTCCGATGAGGATCGTCATTATACCGACGATCTTCAGGGGTTTGAACATCTCGTTGTAGAATATCTTGCTGATGATGAGGGTAAGGATGGATCCCACGGCGGTCCAGATGGCATAGGATACTCCTACGCTCATGGTCCGCATCGCGAACGACAGGAAGAAGATGCTCAGGAACATACACGTGAGGGCGATGGCATAGAAACCCATCATCCTCCGTCCTTCGGAGGAATCGGCCTTCTCCAATGCGAAGACCCAGACTGGCTCGAAACAGCCGCCGATCACGATGTATGCCAGAGCGAACATCGGCTTACCTTACTGGGAAGAGTAGGCCTTGAAGACTTCTTTGGCGGCGTAATCGCCGCACCTTATGAGGAAGACCTCGTCGGATACCCCCTCGTGACGGTGCTTCTCGATGAAACCGGGATCGTCCATGACGATCGATATGAGTTCGTCGAACTTGCCTCCGATATCGGCGGCCTTTACGACAGGTACTCCAACAGCCTTGCAAATCCTCTCGCAATCCTCGTCCGTAAGGGTGACGATTGCGTAGTTCTCGATTCCGTACTGCCTTCCGTAATATTGGAGTTTCTTACGCTGGAGCATAATTACCTCAACAGGATTTGGATATAAAAGTGCGTCCGTAGAACAGAGATATGGAGAATGGTGCAAGGGACGAGATTTGAACTCGCGGACCGCTATGGACTAGCCCCTCAAGCTAGCGTCGTTGGCCATGCTTGACTACCCTTGCAGTAAGCCACCCTATTTACACGTGCCTTATAAGTCTTTTGGCGTGATGAGACTGTGTTGAATAAGTCCTGGTTCACCATCGCTTCAGGCCTCCAGCATAATCTCCCTGTGGATATCGTACAGCGAATACCGGTACTGCATCGTGAGACACATCCTTTCAAAAAGCCTATTTGCCACACGGTCGCCGTACAGCTTCTTGAAAACCGAGAAGAACGCTTCCACGAGCCAGCGGAGGTTGTATCCCGTGATCCTGTGTGCCAGATCCTTCCCGAAATACCT
>Ga0256404_1006028_pt1 | contig 20568 bp, 25 predicted proteins | sample RumenRJG_01DNA_FD_185990 | JGI IMG/M metagenome (GOLD analysis project Ga0256404, IMG submission 185990) | Bovine rumen microbial communities from Lethbridge, Alberta, Canada - RJG_01 | ecosystem: Host-associated > Mammals > Digestive system > Stomach > Rumen | place: Canada: Alberta | collected...
AAAAGAACCGTCATTTCCGTCTTCCTTACACGCGGCGGTTAAGCACCGTAATTGCCATGGAGATGGCCCAAGCGACTGCTTACTCCTAAATAGGTAACTGCTGGTTCGAGTCCAGCCCGCCGCTCAATACAAAAGGTGCGGTAGCTCAGATGGTAGAGCGATGATTATTGCACTGCGATTACCTTCTTTACAGAATGAACAGCAACAAAAGAACGCGAGTCTCATAAGGCAAAGGGTTTTCGTCTTATACTGCAAGGTCAAGCAAGCGCATACTTCATCATGTGTCGCCGGTTCGACTCCGGCCCGCACCGCAAGAGAGGTCAAGGACGGCTTACTTCCTAAGACGTTTAGCTAAAGCGGCATCCTATAGTCAGCCAATTACCTTTTAAATTAAAAACGTTATGAACAACAAGACTTTGACAAATGTAGCCTTGCGCTACCGAGCAGTGTTCCTCGACATTAACCGTAAGGACATCAACATGAGATCAGAGGCATCAGTGCCTGTGATGGCATTCACTCGTCGCCTGAAGGAGAACGGCTTCTGCGTCAGTGAGCAGCTGCTCCATGCACTGAATGCCGTTTCTGCCGACCAGCTAGCTGAAATCACCGGGTGCATCAACGACGTGATGGGTGTCAAGCTCAACTGGGCACCGCTCGTGAAGGGATGGAATGTGCCTACAGGTGAAAGCCTTGCCGACCACCTCGTTACATGGATTGCCAACATCTTCGGCAAGGAAGCAGGCTTCAAGGGTACGACCTTGCCCTGTGGACACCTGATTCCCGAAGGAACCTTCCCGTTGGAACGCTACAATGGCTGTCCCTACTGCGGTACGCCATTCGAGACCGCCGACTTTGTCTACAAAGGCCAGGCCAGCAAGCTGAAGGAACTGCGTCTGTTCACCATTGAAGACATGCAGAGAGTCTTTCAGTCACTCTTGTCTTCGAGCACTCCGCTTGACGGCACCCAGAAGGACTCGCTGGAGCTGCTGCTCAGTGAGTTCCCTCTGCCCGACAATGCCAACATCACGATGAAGGAGACGGCCATGCTTGTCATCAAGCAGCTGGTTGAGCAAGACAAGGCCGAAGAGGCCACGAAGCTGCTGAAGACACCTACAGACATTCTCCGTTATCTCTGGTACGAAAAGACCGGCTACGTGCAGATTATCGAGCCTAAGACACTCGTTGCCCATGCCCGTAAACTGTACTACCACATGTGGGGACCGCTTGACAAGGGTGTTGACGCTGCCAAGGACATGAAGAAAAAGCTGATGCTGAAGTACAACCGCAAAGCCTGCCTGCGTGTGGCAAAGTGGCTGAATGCCATTCCCATAACTGCCAAGCAGGCCGCCGAGAACATGAACCCCAAACGTGGCATGTGGGTACGCATGATACGTGCGCTTCGTCTGGGTGAATACTCCCGGAAGGATGGATTCGGCCATCTGGCAGAGATACTGGACGTTTTCTACAAGCAGGACTACAGCACCTGGCAGGGACGTGTCGACAAGGCCCGTTCGGCTAACGATGCCGAAAAGACGCTGGCCTTGCTCAGGGAGCGTCCCGGACTGTTCTCCCGTTGCCTCTTCGCCTCCATGCTCCGCTTTGGCACCGACAAGGTCATTGCTGCCTTTGGCGAGGTGGCCGACAAACTGCCTGCCCGTCTGCTCCTCTCGCTCGGCAATGCGGCAGAGGCCTATTTCGACCCGAAGGCCACGCGTCTGGCCCGCCCCATCACGGGTGTTACCCACAAGATTGAGCCGAACAAGCTGCTGGCCCTCTATGACGGGGAAACCCTCAACTCTATGGTTGAAGCCGTGAACAGTCTTTACAAGGCATCCATGGCAAGGCGTTTCGCAGCCCAGAAGACGGAGGCAAAGACCATCTACATCGACCCTGCTCTGTACAACATCCCCGTCAGCGTAGGCGACCGTTCGGCAACCATCCAGGATGCATCCTGCGCGCTGATGGGAACCCGCTTCCACGTCGAGGGCGATGCCGTGCGCCTGTTCCTCCAGTGGGGCAAGGGTCTGCATGCCCAGCATCTCGACATGGACCTCAGTGCCCGTATAGCCCTTCCCGATGGAAAGATTGCCGAGTGTGCCTACTACAGTCTGACGTGTGTCGGTGCCAAGCACTCAGGCGACATCCGTTCCATACCCGAGATGGTGGGAACCGCCGAGTACATTGAGCTGTCGATGCCTGAGCTGGAAAAGGCCGGGGCCACTTATGTCACCTTCACCTGTAACGCATACTCCACCGGTGCCCTCTCTCCGAACCTTGTCGTCGGATGGATGGACTCAGCCTACCCGATGAAGATTTCCGAGAAAAAGGGCGTTGCCTATGACCCTTCGTGTGTGCAGCACATGGTACGCATCAGCGAGGGCAACTTGTCGAAGGGACTGGTGTTCGGCGTGCTTGACGTTGCAAAGCGCGAGATCATCTGGCTGGAGATGCCCTTCATGTCGCAGACCATGAGGGGAGCCGACAGCGCCTCCATTGAGGCCCTGCTCCGTAAGCTGGAGGCAAAGCTCTCCGTAGGACAGCTTCTCGACATGAAGGCCAAGGCACAGCATCTTGCCCTTGTGGAGAATGCTGACGAGGCCGACGAGGCATACACCTACGAGTGGGCACTCAACCCTGCCGAGGTGACACACCTGCTCTACATGTAGGTCTATGGTTTAGCGCAGATCCTTAAAGGAGGATATAATAAACACGGCTTTTGTTGGTTGTTACCGACAAAAGCCGCGCCCGACAAACAGGACGGTGCGTTTCAGGTTTTTCATGTCGCGCTTGGAGAAGAAGGACATATCCACGTCAGCATCCTCGAAGACCTTCAGGCCCTACCAGATGCCCTCCACGGAAACAGCAACATCGTCGGTAAACGGAACCGGAATACCACCATTGGGACAGAAGGGACTGAACCTGACGAACTCGTCCTGGGCCTTGCTCGTCACGTCGATGATCATTGCATCAGGATACTTCTCCTTCAGCGATTCAAGCGATTTCCGCTTTGACTCGATGATAATCATGGGCTTCATTTTTGAATCTGAAGCAAATTACCACTTTTCTCCGAATAAACATTAATTTTCATCATAAAAACAACAATTTAAACACATTATTACCCAACATCAGGCACATTATATTACCAAATAAAGGGAAAAAGTAATCAGTTGTGTAAAAAGTACACATTATTTTTCATCACCAAACACATCTATGGGGTCGAATTCTTCTATACGTTTAAAACGACGCCATTCTTTGACAAATAGCACATCGTCTTCGCTCTCAGACTCAGGGTGTAAATAGTAGAAATACCTGAAAAAGAGGTAAAAAATGGTGGAAATGGGCTAAAACATGCAGAATCAGTCACTTTTATGGATTTTTAATTGTGGTTAAAAGAGAAGGCGTTTTAACAGTTACAAAATAGGGTTTGAATACACCTTAAAATGTTCCCAAGATGCTCCCCAAATGTTCCCACTAAAAATCGGAAAGTTTGGGAATTTTAGGCATAAAAAAACGCTAACCCATTGAGGTTTAGCGTTTTAGACGTTCCAAATTTTGGAAATCCGCGGAGAGAGAGGCTACGATGGCCATATTTTTACGGAGAACCGGCATTTCATTCATTTTCGTTTCGGAGAAGGAAAAGAATGAACTTTGCCCATTCTCAACACCTTTTTCCCCTTTTGACCAAACAGTCTGTCTTTTACTTTTATTTGCAAATATACGCTGTTTTTCTAGGTTTTGATATGTATTTCCTTGACAAATTAAATGATTTTCGCAGAAATTTAGCAATCTTAAACGTTTTTGCTCGTTTCACCTAATTATGCCAATTTTTACCTCAAAATAGCTATTTTTTTTACTAATCGGCATAAATAGCGTTTTGCAGTCTCAAAAAAAAGCCTTATTTTTGCGAACGCAATTGATTTGGCTTGCAGGGGTATTGATGGCCAAAATGTGGACGCGAACTAGTGGGGTTTCACATCATTTATTACCTCTATAGCTGACAAAACAGCATTTCGGAATGTTTTTAATACAGGCAATTCAAGACGTTGTTAACAATTGCTAACATCCTAATCAGAACTGGATATCGAAGGTTCAAAATCCCTGCTATTTCATCGGCAATTTTGTTCGTTTTGCAGCGAACGATGAGACCTTAAAAACAGCGAACGCTATTTTTGCCGTTGTCGGCAAAAAATGGCACTTTTTACGGATTTGTGTGCGGAAACACACCATATTTTGTAAAGAAAATCGCAAAATTGCCGAGGTTTTGGATTTTGAGCCTATTTTTTGAGAAAAAGCGCGAACGCAATCGGCAAAAGCGTGAACGCAATCGGCAAAAATAGAGATAAAAGTCCGTCATTTTAAGCGAACGCACTGTATGTGTGAAATGAGCAAAAACCGCCCGATGAAACCTGCGACGAAACTTATGTCTAACTTTTAAAAAGATTAAAATGATGGAGATTAAGAAATCAGTCAGATTCAGGTTGATGTCTCGTAAGACTACAGACAAAGTGAGTGGTAAAAAGAAGTCCAAGAAGAGGAACCTGCTCATTGTGATGACAGTCAGTTATTGTGGCAATCGTATTGGACTGTCCACCAATTTGCATATTGATGAGGATCTTTGGGATTCCAAAGCTCAAAGAGTTACCGGGGATAATCTTTATATGAGAATGTCTGAGGCCCAGATTAACTTTACCCTTGAAATGTTGCGAACCGGTGTCAGTAGTATAATGTACAATTATGAGAGGTTGAATATAGTACCTACAGTCGCTCAATTCAAGAAATCCTTTGAGAGTTACAGGATTTCATTTGGCCAGACAGGATGGGGTATTCAGCCAGTTCCTCAAATGGCAGTAAACTCAATTCCTCCTATTGCACCCCCTCCCTATCAATCGATGCCGTACATGCCACAGCAGATGCAAGGAACCTATCATCCAGGCTATCCTCAGCAGCCTTTCTTCCCTTCCAACGGTTATGTCTTTCCACAGCAGCAGCCGGAAAGGGTGATACGTGAGAACATGGAATATTCGAATCCAAAATGGAATCGAAGTACCCCTACACCCAATTTTAACAAAGATTCAGAATTTGAGTCGGACAAAGAAGAATTTTCATCAAATGATGATGATCTGGATATTGATGATGATTTGTCTGAGGTCAAAAAGCCGAAAGAGCAAGTTGGAAAGGTAAATCCCGCCAATGGTGTTGAAAAAGACATATGGTGGTCACTTGACCAGTTTGTAACAGTCATGGGTAAGCAGAATGAGTGGACACATGCTACCTATCAAAAATTTGACGCCCTTGAAAACCACCTGAAGAAGTTTCGTGATGACCGAAGGGGAAAGCTTAAGAACAAGAAGTTTGAGCTCACCTTTTCGTATTTTGACGAAGAGGGACTTCTGAATTTTGTGGAGTTCCTGAGCAAAGTCAAGAAAATGAAAAACACGTCGATTGACAAGCAGCTCGATTTCCTCAGATGGTTCTTTCGCTGGGCGCTTGCCAAGCGTTTCCATGACGTGAACGACTTCGAGACATTCCGTCCGAAGTTGAAGAAGACACAAAACAGGGTCGTTTTCCTCACCAGGGACGAGCTCGAGAAACTGAAAAAATATGTAGCACCAGAAGACAGGAAGAACTTGGAACGAGTCAGGGATGTCTTCCTTTTCCAGTGCTGCACGGGACTTCGCTATTCCGATGTGTTCAATCTTCGCCGCTGTGATGTACATGAGGACCATATCGATGTCACGACCATCAAGACCAATGATACTTTGCGCATTGAGCTGAATGAGGAGAGCAAGAGCATTCTGGACAGATACAAAAATATCACCTTTGAAAATGACAAGGCATTACCTGTCATTTCAAACCAGAAGATGAATGACAGTCTCCATGACCTCTGTAAGCTTGCCGGAATCAATGAGATGGTTCGTAAGACCTACTTTAGGGGAAAGGAGCGTATTGATGAAATCAAACCTAAGTGGGAACTCGTGGGAACCCATACAGGACGCAGGACATTCATCTGCCATGCCCTGTCAATGGGCATACCACCTGAAATAGTCATGAAGTGGACTGGGCACAGTGACTACAAGGCCATGAAGCCATACATCGACGTGGTTGACGAAATCAAGGCTGAGTCAATGAAGAAATTTGATGGCTTGTTTGGTAAGTCCAAGAACTAAGAACATAAGGGACAAAATGAGATTACAAATAACAGAGATAATATGACACATTATGAGAAGTGCCACATTGATGGCGATACAACTATTCACGATGAGTTGCTATACATAGGCCAGACAACTTGTGGAAGGATAGAAATTCCTCTAAAAGGGAGCGAAATCAAAAGTATCTGCACTACAGGCGATAATGACATGGCTGTTGAAACAGTAGCCAATAGCCCATTCATTGGTAATTGGCTGGAACGATATAGTGACGAAATGATTCAGCACGTTTTAGCCGAATATAGCTGTTGGTCAGAAGAAGAACTCACTCAACGACAGTCAAATATCCATCGTTTAGTATGGCTTCTCTCCTGGGATATTTTCGACAGCGAGAATCCCAATGAATGTCTGGCAACAGATGCCCTTCAAGACATATTTCTATCGGATAGATTAAAAAGCCAACGATTGCCAAATACTTGATTGAATCATGGCATGGTATTTGTTGTTAATTAGTAGAAAAAAAACAATTTAAGAAGTAAAAGTATGGACACGAAATTATTCACCAAAGTAATATTCCATCACCTAATCACTTTAATTGAAAGAGATGATGGAAAAACGTACAAAACTTTGGAGAAGGAAGCAGGGCTTCCGCGTGTTTAAGGCCCGCATGATCTATTACGCATCATTCGAGCGTGAGTATTTAACTGCAGAAGGACGTCATGTTCCGTTGCACTGGTTTGAACTGGCCAAAACCCATTGGGCACAGGTGTACCGTTCTACGGGAACTCCCTGTAGTTGCTGGATATGTCGCGGTATGGAATATGACCGTTTAGAGTTTAAACGAGAAACAAGACGCATTATTCGAGAGTCTGAAGAATGAAACCAGAAAGCATCTTTCCATTAGGATGGTAAGGTGCTTTCTTTAATATATGTTCCTGCGAGAATGAAAAAATGTATTCCCAAAATATGTGAAAACCGATGTTTTGAGAAACAATTGTAGTATCTTTGCACATATTTACATTTATAAGAATGGCAAACATGAAACAAGAATATGCATGGGCTTACACTGAAAAGCCTGAATACAAGAACACTAAGAAGGATCCAGCAACCGAAGTTTCCTTCCAGATTGAGAATAACGATATCAAGGAACAATATATCTTGAAGCTCTGAAAAGTATGAACTCCATCGATTGCATCAAGACGCGCCGCAGCGTGCGCAAGTTCAAGAATGAGCAGATTAAGGATGACGAACTCATCCAGGTGTTGGAAGCCGGAACGTGGTCGCCCACCAGCATGGGTGCCCAGCATCCCCATATCATTGCCGTGCAGAATCCGGCATTCATCGGACGGCTGAGGAAGATGAACGCCGAGGTGATGGGCACCACTGGCGATCCCTATTACGGTGCGCCCACCATCATCCTTGTCCTCACCGACAGGGGCTATGGCAATGAAGTCTATGACGGTAGCATCGTCCTTCAGACCATGATGCTGGCAGCCCATGAGATCGGACTCGGCACCTGCTGGATTCACAGGGAGCGTGAGATGTTTGACTCCGAGGAAGGAAAGCAGCTGCTGCGTGACATGGGAATCCAGGAAGACCTGATGGGCATCGGTGCCCTGAGCATCGGCTACGAGGCAGAAGGAGGCAGCCATGCCCCGAAGCCCCGCAAGTCGGATTACTATAAGATTGTCAAGTAACAGAAGATGAACATCGACAGGGAACTCTTTGACGAGGAGAACTCCTACATGCAGAACCAGGACAAGTGGGAGAACTTCGGAACGCAGAACGGCATCGAGGATGATGGCTATGACCATCATTCCCTCCACGGTGCACCCCGTTTTGAGGTCTCCGAGAAGATCAATGCCCTGCTTAACGGCATCCTGACAGCGGACGAGAACCTGATTCTCAGGGAGTATTTCGGCATCGGCTGCCAGCAGAGAACCATCGAGGAACTTGCCGATGTCAACCATTCCACGGAAAAGGCTATGCAAGCTTACCTGAAGGAAATCCTCCAGCGGATAAGGGAGCATGACGAGACCCTGGAATTATGGAAATACCTTTTCAAACAATAGTTTCGCTAATCATTAAAAGCATAATCAAACAATATGGAATCAATAAGATATTTCATGCTAAAAGGTATAGAGAGTTTCATAGACCACATCAAAAGTGTTGAAACTCATGGTGTTTGCTATTGGAAAAAGGCCAATAACAAGAAATTCAACATTGGAGACATTTGTTATCTCTATCTTTCTGATAACAAGCATAATGCCATTCGGTATAAATTGGAGGTCGTTGATACTAGCTGTGAGCGTATAGATAGTGACTGTTGGCTTAAGCCCTTCAAACCCGATAAAGATTGTTATAAATTGAAACCTGTCGGTGATATTTATTTAGGACATGAACTGGATAAAGACAAGCTAGAAGCTATCGGTATAAGCAGGTATGTTCAGTTTATGGAATTAAGTCCAGAACAGGTTGAATATATTGACAAATATTTCCATTTTTAGAAATAAGTTGCAGTTCTGACTAATTTCGCTGATTATTGAGTGTTGTTGTGGCAAAATCTATGAAAGTAATATGAATAAACGCGAATACATACAGGCTAACAAGGCCTGGCTTGAATCAAAGTCTAAGGAAGATGGTGTTAAGGCTCTGCCCAAAGGCATTTACTACAAAGTGCTGAGTGAAGGAAATAAGGCTAGTGCCACACCGACAGTTCGAAGTGTCATCACTGCCCATTATACTGGTAAAACCATCGACGGCAAACAGTTTGACAGCAGTCGTGGCGGTGTACCATTGGCTTGCAGGCTCTGTGACTTGATTGAAGGCTGGATCATTGCCATGCAGCAGATGCACATCGGCGACAAATGGGAACTCTATATACCTGCGGAGATGGGCTATGGTAAGTTTTCACAAACAGGCATCCCCGGTGGCTCAACATTAATCTTTGAAATAGAGTTGTTAGGCATAGTATAATTATCAGGAAACTACCTCTATCTGTTCATCATATTCCTGATATCAATTAGGATATGTCACTCGGATTAAAAACAAGAGCGGCTTTCACCTGTCAGGCGAAAGCCGCAAAATATTGCAGGTGGAGCCTATACCCCACCTGCATTGAAAGCCATCAAAGCCTTCCCCGTTCCCTATAGGAATAATAGTTTCCGTCCGTAATTATCACATGGTCACTGAAGAATATCCTCATGGTCTCGCATGCCTTCTTCACGTTCTCGGTGAGCCTGTCATCATCCCTGCTTGGCATGACATTATTTGAAGGATGGTTATGAACGAGCACAATGACCGTGGCATTGTTGAGCAAGGCATTCTTCATGATTACCCTAATATCCACAGCGGTTTCAGTGATACCACCTTGTGAGAGCCTGACCTGCTTGATGAGTTTGTAATTATGATTAAGCAGCAGCACATGTGCCTCTTCATGGTCTAAGTCCATCATTTGAGGGTGCATGATGTTGTACACTGCCGTTGCGGAACTTACGTCGCTGCATAGTTTAGCTGACTCCAGTTGTCTGCGCTTGCCGAGTTCGATGGACGCCATCAGTCTGCAAGCGGTAAAATCTCCGATTCCGTCTATCTGTTTCAGTTCGTCAATTGAGGCCTTTCCGAGGTCATTCAGATTATTCCCATAAGAATTGAGAGTCTTTCTTGCAATGGTCAGCGCATTCTCCTTGCTTGTCCCGTTGCCGATGATGATAGAAAGAAGTTCTGCGTTTGTCATGGTTTCCGTTCCATGCTCCTTCATCTTGTAGGAAGGGCGGTCGCAAGCTGCCCATTCCTTCATGCTGATGTTATTGATATTCTCCATGTCAAAATGATTTTAGTTGTTGTTTTCAATGATTATCTCTCTTAGTTCAAAATCCACGCTGATGGAAAATCCGCGATAATACACCTTGTAACCGATAGCCCGGAAAATCGGGGCATGCAGGGTGTTAATCCCAATGGGGTCGTTATGGTATGAACCTTTCATCCCCACTTTGTCATAGTTGAAACGAAATGCGCTGATGGCATTCACGATGGCTTTTACAGCCTTTGGTTTTTCTCCAATGATTTTCATAATCTTGTATTTTTAGTGAAACAATCTCTTTGTATGTGCGAGGAAAAAAGCACCGATGACTTTGCCTCCTGCGATTTCGATGCGTTCCTTAAATCTCTCTGCCGTTTCGGAAGTCGTTACCAAATCATCGAAAATAACCACTTTCTTTCCCTTGAAATAGTCCTCGTCGATATGCACATTATAATCAGCGAAATCAGAAACAATGTGTTCATGGGAATTGTGTTTCTTGGCTTTCTTGCCGTACACATGCACATGGTCGAAAGCATTTTCAGCACCACAAAGCTCGCATACCATGGCGGAGAATTTCTTGTATCTCCTTGCGGTAGCATATGCGCTGCTTGCTGGGATGCAGCAGAAAACAACATTGCTGCAATCCTTAAAGGAAATGGAGTTGCCCACTAATCTTGCAGCCTTTTTCTTGGCATAGTTCTTTCCGTCTTTGAAGTCGAGAATGAAGTTGTGAATCATCTGCTCTTCAAAGGTTGCCTTTCTAAGTAGTCGTGCAGGCAAATATGTGTAAAATGCGAACTTAATCATGATGCTTGATGTTTTTTATCGGATTTCCATGAGGGGGAAGACTTTTTTCTTTTTTTGAAGTCCGGCTCCTGCAATGGAGTTTTTTTTTCATCGGCACATCCTGTCGGGGTTGAGACTTTTTCTGTGCTGGTAAATGTGTGTCCTGAGCAGATGACAGAGGCAAGGAATTTTCTGGCAATTTTTATGGAATACCACTTTTCCAGTCATGACCGGAAAAGCGGAAGGCTGCTGTGAAAATTGTATGGAAATAGCAACGTGGTACTTGCCGGGTCATGAGGACACACTACCTTTGCACTGGAAAAGCTCATTTAATCCCCGGCAGGTTTGCCAGGAATCCAATAAGGCGACATTGAAGAAACAGAGACGGACACGTTAAAGATATTGATTTTAAGGTCTTATTCCATAAGCCTTAAATGTCATAATGTGCCATGAAGTATTTCAAGAAAAAAAATGTCGCTAAGGTTTAATGCGCAAATTACTATGTTCTGTATAAAACAAAGAACACGGACTCCGCAGAATGGAATCCGTGTTCTTTGTTATCAATAATAAAAGACAGTCTTTGATGCTAGTATTATTCCTGTAGTTCGGGATAGTTCTGAAGCAGTTTTTCCATCAGAAGATTAGCATTATCAGAGAAATCCAGACGATAATCCACCGGAATGAATACCTCTGTCGTTGGCATCTTGACACAAAGGAGGTTCAAATCTTCCCTGTAGATGACGGGCAGCTTGGTTTCCCCGAAGGTAAAACTCATGCTTCCACCATTCCTTTCAAATTCTTGAATATCTTTTTTGAAAGAAAGCTTACTCATGATTTCCCGTATTTGTTGTTGTACAGTTGCAAGGCTGATTCATATGCATGTTCAAATGGCAGTCCAAGGCTTAGGATTCAAGCAGTCATCCGACACCTTCATGCCCGGTTCTGAGTCAGAACACCGATGGCAGGATGAGCATCCGGACGGGACATCTATAAATAAATAGGCGGTGTTCTTGCTTAGGCAAGCGACTTGTGGTCGAGCGGCTTCCTTTATTTACGGCACTTTTTAAAGTCCTTCAAAGTCGCTGATGGCCTTACGCCATTCGTCAGGAAGCGGAATGGTCTGCTGACGTTCCAAATCGTAGAGCACCATCACTGAGAGGCAGCGGCTCTTCACTTCATGTGTGTCGCTGTCAATGACATCCTGCTCCAGATGAAAACTCTTGTTGCCAATCTTGACGATACGTGTACGGCCTGCAATATGGTCGTTGCCCTTAATTTGGGAAACAAACTCTGCCTCGATCTTTACCACCACAATTGCCAGTCGCTCCCAGTCAACGCCTTTGCAGACGGTGGCTATATAGTCAGTCTTTGTGGTATCATAGAACTGGAAATATACCGTGTTGTTCACGTGTCCGAACTTGTCAACGTCATTAAAACGTATCTGGAGAGGCATCACGTGGCGATAATCATTACGTCTTTCTTCTGTCATCTTTGTTAACTTTCATCTTTGTAAATCGGCTGCAAAATTACGAAATAAAAGCAAAAAACCATCTGAAACGCTTCAATAATTCTGTATCGCGCATCATTAATTGACCTATGTTCGATGAGCGTCTCTATATTCTCGAAATCCCTTCAATGTTTAATCAAGTTTAAGGAATTGTCAGCAAAGTTTATCGTAGTTTAAAATCAATGCCATCCTGTCCTCTATCGGGAGCCAATTTGTCGTTCGGCACGTTTGTTGCACCGACATTCAGTGAGAGCCGGAGCTTTGGCGAAGGCAATCAAGCAACATACGTTCAACTTAAAATATAATTAGGAGGTATTGATTATGTTACCAGTAATGTTTAAAAACAGTTGGTTCCCAACAGTATTTGACGATTTCCTGAACACTGATTTCATGCCTCGCGCCAATACAACGGCACCCGCAGTCAATGTCAAGGAGGATGAGAAGGCCTACACCATGGAACTTGCAGCTCCTGGCATCAAGAAGGAGTATTGCCGTATAAGCATCAACGATGACGGCAATCTTTGCATCGCCATCGAGAACAAGCAGGAACACAAGCATGAGGACAAGCATCACCACTACTTGCGCCGTGAGTTCAGCTACTCGAACTACGAGCAGAACTACATGCTGCCGGAGGATGTGGAGAAAGACAAGATCTCGGCCAAGGTAGAGGACGGCATCCTGACGGTTGTACTACCGAAGGTGGAAAAGGAGGAGAAGAAGGCAGCCAAGGCCATCGAGGTCCATTAATGTTCACACTCATAAACATAGCAAAGGGAGCAACACTTTCAAGGTGCTGCTCCCTTTGTTTGATATAGATTTGGTTATGATGGTTGTCAGAATTGCAGATCCATAATATTGCCTATAGGTATTGCTGTTCCGTTCTCCATTACCATTAACTGTTCATAGGTATCAACCTTCTTCAGTTGTCCCGTAACAGTCACGTATGCCCCTCCTGCCTTGTGTTCATCGGGCTTGAAATAGGATACCGTCACCACAGGATGTTCTTCCAAACTGTCCATTAACTCTGAAAATATGCGGTTCAGCCGCTCATTGTCATATTCTTCCAGCTCCACTTGTCTGTCGGTCAGTCGTGCTGTCTCGTGTATGACGGCATCATAGCCGGTCAGCGCGGCGAAGGGTGCAAACTGGGCGGCACGTGCCATCATCGGCATCTGCGGATGGTTCTTTGACACATGATGCGGCAAGTTGATGATGTCCGAATAGTCTTCTTTCATGCCTTATGTCCTCCTATCTGTGCGTTACGTTCCTTGGCCGTAGCCCCTTCCTCAAAGTTCAGTCCCTTCAGGATGGCGTTCTTGCCGAACCGCTGCTTGATGGCCAGCTGTGCCTCCTGCATGCGGCGTTCCTTGTCAAGGGCAGCCTGTTCCTCTTTCTTCTTCCTTTCTACTTCCTCATAGTCGGTGAACAAGTCGAGCTGCTGCGGCACGGCATCCTTCTTTACTGACGATTCATCCACCACGTGGTTGGTAGTCAGGTTCAGCCGTCTGATCAGCAAGTCTGGATTCACAATGCGGTCATAGAGTTCCGCCACGGCTTTCCTGATGATTGACGATGAAGACGTCTGGCGGTCAAGGTTTGCCGTGCCATGGGCATGCTTGGGCACTTGGCGGCCATAGTAGTCCGTAGTGACGGGACCATTGTATTTCGCCCTGATGGCAGGGTTCGTCAGACTTTCGATGTCATAGCCCACGGTCAGCACCAGCTGGTCGGTCACCAGTTTCTTTGAAACGAGGTCCAGGGCGGCAGCATCTGCCATCTCTTGTATGACGACACGTGCCTTCTTGAAATCGTAGGCACACTGCAGCACCTGTCCGCTGCTAAAGGAATTGCTTTCCGGCCTGTAGGCTTTCACCAAATCCATCGTACACGGCTCCCATCCCCACGCATGGTCTATCAGCAGTTCGGCATTTACACCGAAGAGCCGATAGAACAGTTCCTCGTTCTGCAAGGACATTCGTGCTATCTTGCCCATGGTATCGATGCCGTAGGGAGCCAGCCTTTCGGCAATGCCCTTTCCCACGCGCCAGAATGAGGTCAGCGGTCTATGGTTCCAAAGCTGTTGCCGGTAGGTCATTTCGTCCAGCTCACCGATGCGCACACCGTCCTTGTCTGCCGGAATATGCTTGGCCACGATGTCCATGGCCACCTTGCAGAGATACATGTTCGTGCCGATGCCCGCTGTGGCTGTGATACCCGTCTGCTTCAGCACATCACGGATCATCGTCATGGCCAGCTCATGTGCTGTCATCTTGTAGCTCTTCAGATAGGCCGTCACGTCCATGAACACCTCGTCGATGCTATATACATGAGTATCCTCGGGAGCGATGTATTTCAGGTATGTCTGATATACCTGGCTGCTCACTTCCATATAATGAGCCATGCGCGGAGGAGCCGCTATATAGTCCAGCTCCCAGTCGGGATGGGCTTTCAGCTCCGTATCATTAAAGGATTTTCCAGAAAACCGCCAGTTTGCCTTACGCTTACGGTCATAGTTCACCTCACGCACGCGCTGCACCACCTCAAACAAACGGGCACGGCCACCGATTCCGTATGCTTTCAGCGAAGGAGACACCGCCAGGCAGATAGTCTTCTCCGTCCGGCTCGCGTCGGCCACCACGAGGTTGGTGGTCAGCGGGTCAAGGCCCCTGTCCACGCACTCCACCGAAGCATAGAACGACTTCAGGTCGATGGCTATATAAATCTTCTCTGGCATTGTAAATTTGAGATATCGCCTTGAATAGCTCTGCAAAAGTACAAATTATTTTGGATAGTTGCTCGATACTTCGATATATATTTATTTAAGGTTAAGGAATGAAATGAAAATGAAAAGGGGCATTATCCGTGTTCTTGTGGAATGGGAATAAAATGAAAATTTCACAAGGCTTGCGAAAGGTATTTGTTTGGAAAAGAGCTTCTGGTGGCTTAATTTTGCACCATAATACATAGATTCAAGGTTTATGAGCAATTATGATTACGTCATGGCGCAATGCCGGAAGTTTCGGTCAATGAAATGGGACGAGACTGAATTGAGGAAGTGCAAAGAACTCCTTAGAACTTTAAACAGAGAAGAATTGCTTAATGTTTACAGAAGTCGTTTCCTTATGGACAAGCATCCTCTTAGAGAGGCTGCTTTTAAAGTCCTTTTTGCTGATAAAATTGGGAAAAGGGAGGAAAGGATTCGTACTATGCCTGTGGAAGACCTGATAGCTGAGTTCCAAGATAAGAAAAGCGGAAATGTCGCCTTGGCGAGGAAAGAGATGCACGAAAGATACAAAAGGAACAAGGGAAACGAGCGTGCGCTCATCAAGCAGGCATTCAATATTTCCACAAAAGCAGACCAGCAATGGATAAAGAGCCAGGAACGACGTGAGGAATATGAGCGCAAGTATGGCAGGCCTTACCCGGAATACAAGCCGTATTAGAACATAGAACAACCAGTTATCACATATTATCATAACCCTTTAATATCAGAAGAAATGAGCAAGTTAAGCAGATTGTTAAATCGTTTGGGCTTGAAAAAACAGCCATCATCCGAAGAAGAAACAGAGGTGTCTTTAACAGTAGATGCCAACCAAGAGAATGAAGAGCCAAAGATTATTAATCATGGTTGTTGCAACAAAGAAAAAGAGATAACAATGAAAGAGGAAGAAAACAATGCCAATTCAAGTGAAGAGCAAAAGGCCACGAAAGACAAAGCTCGTATCTACAACCTGATCATTGTGGATGAAAGCGGCTCCATGAGTCATCTGCGTGAAGCCACTTTATCAGGAATAAACGAAACCATTGGTACCATCAAAAGCGCACAGAAGGAATTTGCTGAAACTCAGGAACACACCCTCACTCTTGTAACATTCGACTCTGATTCTAACCGTCCCGATGTACGTACAATGATTGACAACCAATCCATAACGGAAGTCCAGGAGTTCAGTGATTACATGCCCAGAGGTTGTACGCCCCTTTACGATGCCATGGGCCAGTCCTTAACAAAGTTGCACACGGCCATCAAAGGTGATGTCGATGCCAGCGCTGTTGTCACGGTTCTTACAGACGGTCTGGAGAATGCTTCTCGCGAATGGGATGCCCAGAGCCTGCGGAAGCTGATTGAGCAGTTGAAAGAGGAAGGATGGTCTTTCTCCTATATGGGTTCTGCGCACAATGTAAAGGAAGTGACAGACCTTCTCTCCATTGAGAATGTCGTAGAGTTCTCGCACGACCAATTAGGGGCGGCACACACTTGGGGACGTGAACGCTCTTCCCGTCGTGCCTACTACCAGAGAATGAGCGAGGCATATACGATGAGGGATAGGTATTCTGACGATGAAATCATGGAAGAAAAGCGTAGGTATGCCAAAGAGTACTATAGTCCCAGGGTAACACCTCCTGTTGTCAGACATCTGGAAGAGAATGAGATCTTTGTTTTCGGCAGTAATGCCAATGGCTATCATGGAGGTGGTGCTGCTGCTGTTGCCATGCACAACTTTGGTGCTGTATGGGGACAAGGTGAAGGACTTCAGGGAAAGAGCTATGCCATACCGACCATGGAGGGGCTCGAAAAACTTAAAGAAGCGGTTGACCGTTTCACCGTCTTTGCAGACCAGCACCAGGAACTGCGCTTTCTTGTCACAATGATTGGATGTGGAAGTGCCGGATATTCCCCAAGGGAAATCGCTCCTCTGTTCAAGGGCTGTATCTATTTGGAGAATGTAGCCCTGCCTTCGGGATTCTGGAAAGTTCTAGGACTAAAAATGGATGTTTAAATTCCATCATAAATAATATAAAGCAATGAACAGGATTTCTCTTCTCACTTTCGTAATGTTCATGATAGGCTTTGCCTCTTGCAAACAAAAAGAAGTGACTAATTCTCTGCAGGGGGAATATGTCAGGACTGACGACTCCAACAGGCTGGCTTATTGGCTTCCTGAAAAGGATTCCGTCAACCACGGGTATTGCCAGGTCGCTGAACGTTTGTGGATGTTAGGTCGGGAAAATGACAGCATAGATCTTTTTGATTACAACTATCAGATGCAATGGCATGAAAGATGCGAGCAGGCTCTTGTTCATTGTTTTGATTCCATATACCCTCACTCCAGGCTGTCCAGTTACGAGAAATCAGATTCCATGGTCAATGTCATCTTCAGATTCTTTGATGAAGATGCCGACGATACTACCATGGGAATGATCATAAATTTCGACTTGATGAATTGCTTCCTGAGCTATAAGATTGCCTCCCTCTCGAAAGAGATACAGAAATATGACAAAACCTTTGTAAAAGAGATCTTGAAATGGAACTGGTTACATCAAAAGATGTATGATTTCTGCTGTGGGATAGTTAATCTGGACTGGTTCGGTGGTAGTGGTGCTGCTCCGGTTTCATTAGCGACAAGGAATAGCATCTGTTACGACCGGATAGCAGACTTGCAGAATATTCTCAATTATTATACAGACGGTTCTGTCCCTTCTTCATGGAGTATAGAATCAGCTTTGTATGACTTCAGAAATGCATTGAAGGAGACTTCCGAGAAGGCAACAAGTACCAACGACATGAAAGAAATGGACATGTTTGCTGACAAGGAAAGAGAAACTGCCTATGATGGCATCTATCATCAGATGTTAGATGCCAAGGCTCAACTATTGGATTCCATCAACAGTTGGATCGAGCTGCGTAAGGAACTGCTGGTCCCTAATGGTATTACCAGAAAGAAATCTTCAGAATCAATCACCTCAGACATGCTTGAACGGATGGCCAAAACCTTTCAGTGTTCTTCAACTGAGGGGTAATCCGTTTCCAATATTTAACCCATCTTTAATAACCCTCATACCCTATGAGAAAGTTTTTTCCTTTTATCTGTTTCATCTTCCTGGCAGTGTCTTGTGGACAAAAGACCAGCAACGGTAATACATCAGGAACAAATGACAAAATAGCCGTACAGACAACGGTTACTGACAGTATGCCAGCCGAAGAGTCAGACGAGTCTGTAAAGCGTTTTACCATATTCAAGAAGTCAGGCAAGGAACTGTATATAGAACGTGATTCTTTATGGTCTATGTACTGCTATACTATTAAAAATGGCGTGAAGAGAAAGATGGTATTCAATCAAGAATACCTTGACGATGGTGCATGTGAGTTCTCATATTATTCTTATGGAAAATACTTGTATCTAGTTGGAGACTTCAAACCCAACAGCAATGGGTGGACTTGCAGATTTCCCCTATACAGAATAAATACCGATGACTTTACCATGAAATATGTATATGCAGGAGCTGCCATACGTTTCACTCCAAAGGAAATCGTCATTGCGGATGCAAGACTCACTAATGAGGATGCCGAATGTACAGCCGATGAAGTCTGGGTGATGCACGATGTACACTTTGATGTGAACGGCAATAAAATAAGAGAAGACAAGAAAGAATACGATTTTGAGGAAATGGAGCGGCGTTACGGAAAAGAATTCGTTAATACTATTGGGCTTGACGAGTAAGACTACGGAATAAATAACTATTATTGATTTGGTCAAATGAAAATTCAAACAAGATTATGAGGCATATAAAAGATGGCATTAATAGGATAAAGGAACAGAAAGAGGCTGTTCTTCCTGCAGGTGTGAAGTTTTTAGACGAGTATCTTGGCGGGTTATACCCAGGTGAGATGACTGTCATCTGTGGTGATGCTGACGATGGAAAGACTGCCTTGATGATTAGGCAGATCCACCGTTTGGCAATTGATGAGGAAATCCCGGTAATGATTGTGTTGAATGGAATGAGTGAACGTACATTCTTGGCCTGTATGGCAGCATTCTATTGCAGTATTATTACCAGCGATATCCATCTAGTATACAGTGATAATGTTTGCAAAGATGAGGTGGAAGCCTATTGGCTTATGCTGGAAAAGAAACCTGTTTACTTCGTAGATTCAAAGGAGTTAACCGCTAAGGATTTAGATAATTTCAAGCAATTCGTTTCGGACAACGGAATAAAGGTACTTTTCTTTGAACAAGCATCTATGATGACCATTACCGGATGGAAAGTTTCCAGGCTGGGTTATTATCTTAAGCAGTTAGCCAAGGAACTGCAAGTAGCGCTAGTAGCAGAGTATGAGTTTTGGTTCAATGATTACGAGCAGCCGTTGTCTTTCCAACAATTTGAGGCGGATCATTTTTCTAATTTTGCTGATAATATTATAGGCGTTTTAGACTTTGCCAATCATCAAGTCTTCGTGGACGAGAAAGGTAATAATTTACGCGGTTATGTCAGAATGAAGATAATGAAACATAAAGGAATTCTTTCTTCAGGAGAAGAGCACGTATTCTACAAGATGCGTCTCATGTGCAGAAGCAGAGAACGCGCCACCCTTTATGAAACGAAAATGGCTGATCATGACGGCGTGAAGAATTTCATGGATACATTTGATTGTGAAGTTATTAACACAGAATGACTATGAGATGATGCGTATGAAGAAGATAATCATTGGGCTTATTGTGGGGGGTACCATCATAGCGATGGTAATGTGTTGCAATAACAGGAAACCCTTTGACGACAAGAATGGCTCTATCTGCCCAAGATGCAAAAGCGATAGTATTGCAACGATAATGTATGGACTATTGTCTGAAAGGGAAAGGGAAAATCCTGATTCCTTTCAAGAGGAGATGAGAAAACAACGGATGGTTGCAGGAGGATGCATTGTCGGCCCCGAAAAATATTCTTGCTATAATTGTGGTCATAGGTGGTAAGTAATAAAGAGAATAAACAAAATTAAAATCAAAATCAACAATAATATGTATATAGCCCTATTTTTAGCATATTGGATGATTTCTTGTGTAGCAGTATATGTATACAGGAAGAGAAGTAAAGGACGTTTTGTTGGTAACAACACATCCGTATGGGAACATATTGTCATCATTCTATTAAGCCCGTTGACCTTACCTATTATAGCCATACTGATGCTATATGGAAAATATAAGAATGCATATTTTAAGAATCGACCTAAGCCTGTTCCCAAACGGATGAGGAAATATCTCAAAAGTGATTGCGTTTTAGACGAAAGGAATCATACTGTCTCTATCGCAGAGTACAACTATAAGCATGGAACGGACTACACTCTTGAAGATGTTTATGGTAAGAAGTATATAGTATCCCTATCCAAGGAAGACAAGGCTGCCATTAAGGATGAGATTTCCAATTATGGGCCCAAGGGGGATTGTCCGTGGCGGACGGATGCCGCTGCCTAACCAAAGAACTTGATATGATAGCGTGCTAAAACTATTTTTTTTGCTTACCTTTGCGGTCATGGAACAAGAAAAGATAGACTT